>SPJL01015359.1_pt1 | contig 18984 bp, 17 predicted proteins | sample 3741751 | NCBI WGS metagenome assembly SPJL01 (sample SAMN10925998, study PRJNA522277) | cold seep metagenome | isolation source: Elba SIP-enriched marine methane seep metagenome, extraction at timepoint T3 | place: Italy: coast of Elba, Mediterranean Sea | reverse complement strand
CGGCACTTATGAGGTAACAGCAAAAGCTTATGACAACAGTGGCGCAGAGGCAATCAGTAACCCTGTCACTATCGTAGTGAATAATGCTGGAAATACGCCGCCAACCGTAACCTTAAATGAGCCACAAGGTACGCAGGGATTGGTTTCTGGCAGCATAGAAGCAGTAGCCCGAGATTCTGATGGTGAAATTACAAAAGTCGAGTTTTACTATAATGGCAATATCATTTCAGTCTCTGAAAACACCCCATATAAAATGGAGTGGGAGAATGTGCCTGCAGGTACTTATGTTTTGACCGCGAAGGCCTATGATAACTCTGGTGCCGTGATGACTAGTAATGAGGTCACAGTGACTATCGGTGGTAATTAGCTGACAAGTACATAAAAAAGGAGGCTTGTTAGCCTCCTTTTATATTGTCGAATGGTCTTACTCAATCAATAAGTCACGCTTGTCTGGTACGCCATTCATCACATCAGCATCTTCCATCGCATCTTTACGTGCACTGATGATTGGCCACACCTTGGCCAAGCGCGCGTTGATTTCAATGAAGTCTTGTTGATCTTCAGGTACATCATCTTCAGCAAAAATTGCTTCAGCAGGGCATTCAGCCACACATAATGTACAGTCGATACATTCGTCTGGGTTGATTGCTAAGAAGTTAGGGCCTTCTACAAAGCAATCTACAGGGCAAACATCAACACAGTCAGTATATTTACACTGAATGCAGTTTTCGGTTACAACATAGGTCATGTTTCTCTTTCCTTTTTAGCCTCTTTAAGCTCGCTAGTGCGCTATTTTATTTTAATTTAAATGATCATGCCAGCACCAACGGTATTATTAGTGCTTTCGTCAATCACGATAAAGGCGCCAGTCGCGCGATTATCTTTGTAGCTATCTACCATTAACGGCTGAGCCAGCTTAAATGTTAATTTCGCAATGTCGTTCATCGCTAAACCAGTTGTTTCTTGTTGTTCCAGCGTATTCACGTCTACTTTATATTGAATGCTGGCTACTTTTGCTTTCGACTCACGCGCAGTGTGTCGCACGACATAGGTTCTTGCTGGTGAAAGAGGTGTTTCTGATAACCAGCAAACGTGTGCTTCAATCTGCTTCACAGTGTCTGGCTGTTCACCACTCTTTACAATCATGTCGCCACGCGAAGTATCGATTTCATCTTCAAGCAGCAAGGTCACACTTTGCTCAGTCTGCGCGCTGTCAATATTGTCTTCACCAATTTGAATGGCTTTCACTTTAGAGCTCAAGCCGTTTGGTAGTACGGTAACCGCATCGCCAACTGCAATACCACCTGACTCAACGCGACCCATAAAGCCTCTAAAGTCATGTAGTTCAGGGTTTGCACTCTCATGTGGACGGCATACATACTGCACTGGGAAGCGGAATTTTTCTTCTTGCTCAGTGTGTGCGGCGGGTGCTTTTTCCAAGATTTCTAACATTGTTTCACCTTGGTACCAATCCATGTTGTCTTGGCGCTCTACTAACATGTCGCCATTCAATGCTGACATTGGGAGGAATTTGATATCACGTGCACCAGCTAAGCCTATTTCTTCTGCAAACTGCATGTAGTCTGCACAAATCTTGTCATAGGTTTCTTGACTATAATCAACCAAATCCATTTTATTCACGGCAACCACAATGTGTGGAATGCCCACTAAATGCGTTAAATAACTATGGCGGCGAGTTTGAGTTAATACACCTTTACGCGCATCAATCAAAATAATCGCCAAGTTAGCTGTTGATGCAGCTGTGACCATATTACGGGTGTATTGCTCATGACCCGGTGCATCAGCAATGATGTATTTGCGAGTGCCAGTAGTGAAGTAACGGTAAGCTACATCAATGGTGATGCCTTGCTCACGCTCCGCTTGCAAGCCATCCGTGATGAGTGATAAATCCACTGCATCCATGCCACGCTTTTGTGAGGTTTTTTCGATGCTGGTGAGTGTATCAGTGAGAATTGTTTTGCTATCAAATAGCAAACGGCCAATTAGGGTACTTTTACCATCATCGACGCTACCGCAGGTCATAAAGCGTAATAGAGAATCGTTTTGTTGTTCAGTGCTCATTAGAAATATCCTTCTTTCTTACGCTGCTCCATAGATGCTTCAGATGTTTGATCATCTAATCGAGTTGCGCCGCGTTCTGTGATCGTTGTAGTCGCTGTTTCGATAACAATCTTGCTCGTCGTATCTGCATCAGAATAAACAGGCGCTGTGCAAGTAATGTCACCAACGGTTCTAAAACGCACTTGTTTCTTCACAATCTCTTCGCCATCTTTTGGTTTGTTGATGACTTCGCCAGTGGTTAGTTGTACGTTAGCGGGGATAATATCGCCATTGCGTAGAATCACATCACGATCATGCGCATAATAGATGCTTGGTAGCTCAAGGTTTTCACGCTCGATGTATTGCCACACGTCCATCTCTGTCCAGTTTGAGATCGGGAAGGCGCGAATATTTTCGCCTTTATGCGCACGTGCGTTATACAGGTTCCACAATTCTGGGCGCTGGTTTTTGGGATCCCATTGGCCGAATTCATCGCGGAAACTCATGATGCGCTCTTTCGCGCGGGCTTTTTCTTCATCACGACGTGCGCCACCAATACAGCAGTCAAACTCAAACTCTTCAATCGCTTCAAGTAAGGTCACAGACTGGTGTTTGTTGCGTGGTTCATCTGGGCTTTTTAGTACGATGGTGCCGCGATCCATCGAGTCTTCTAATGAACGCACAATCAAGCGTTCGCCTAATTCTTTGGCTTTACGATCACGGAATTCAATCACCTCAGGGTAGTTGTGACCTGTATCAATATGCATTAAAGGGAAGGGGAAGCGACCTGGTCTAAAGGCTTTTTCTGCCAGACGTAAGATACATAAAGAATCTTTACCACCCGAGAAGAGCAACACAGGGTTGCTACATTGACCAGCCACTTCACGCAGAATATGAATCGCTTCTGCTTCCAGCCAGTCTAAATGAGAGAGAGTTTTGTTTTTCATAATAATCAATAGGTTAAATTAAAATCTTAATTCTTTACATGAAGTCCGCATTCTTTGCTGTCAGGGTCTTCCCACCACCAGCGGCCTGCACGAACGTCTTCCCCCATAGCAACTGCACGCGTGCAAGGCGCGCAACCAATGCTTGGATAAAACTGATCGTGCAGCTTATTGTAAGGCACATTAAACAAACGGATATACGCCCATACTTCTTTTTCAGTCCAGTCGCTGAGTGGATTGAGTTTTTCAAGCTGGTTACCTTCATCAAACTCTTGCGTTGGCAGGCTGGCTCGTGTGTTCGCTTGCTCAGCACGCATGCCAGTGACCCATGCGTCTTTGCCATGCAGAGCGCGTTTAAGTGGTTCAACTTTGCGCATCCCACAACAGGCTTTGCGCAATTCAATGCTTTTATAAAAAGCATTGATGCCCTTAGAGCGTACATAGTCTTCTACCGCTTCATGCTTAGGGAAGAAAACCACTGGCTTGGTATCATAATGCTGCTCGACCTTACCCATTAATGTGTAGGTCTCAACGGGTAAGCGGCCCGTGTCTAATGAGAAAATCTCAATATTAAGCTTCTCTTTGGCGATAATGTCGGTTAACACCATGTCCTCAGCGCCATAACTGTTTGCAAAGGTCATTTGCTTAAACTCAGCGGTTGCTGAGGCTAATAGCCTGACCACAGCAGCCCGTTTTTCAGTGACTGATTGCTGCAGTGTATCAGTGAGTTCTGGGTTGGTGGCGGGGTTATTACCTGGCCCACCTTTGAGCATAGTCACACCTGTGTCTATTGCGTCTGCCATTAACGGTTAACCCTTCGCCACACTGGTAGTGGTTCATCGACAGCAGGTTGATAAGACTGGCTAAAGTCAGTCAGGCTCTCAATGGCTTCGTGTGCGTTTTTATCGGCACGCATCTCATAGCTGTTAAAGCCACAACGTTTTAAGAAATATAACTGATCACGCAAGATATCACCGATAGCGCGTAACTCATTTTTGTAGCCATAACGCTCACGCAATAAGCGACCTAGTGTGAAGTTGCGCCCATCGGGAAAGTGACCAACTAAAATAGCAATCACTGGTAATTGGTTAATGTCTGTAAATGCTTCTAGTAGTGACTCTATTGGCTCGTGTGTGGCTAATACAATACCGATTTCACCTTTTTGTAAACGCTCAGCTAATGCTGCTTTGTTAGCTGCCCAGATTGTCAAAGGTAATAGCACTTTGCCAGTCTCAGGGATTTCAGTGCCAGCGATTTGTCTGTCAGTAAAGGTTTGTTCGCCATGTAATTTAAATACAACCACCTTACCTGCTTGTTTACGTACAGGTTCATCGCCATAAACGGGCGGTATCACGCGTGTCCATTCGTCTTGGGCAATTGTGTTATCAATAATTAACTGGCTCATGCTGTCTCCTTTTCTGCATACACATGGGCTTTAAATGGATCCATACCAATACGGCGCACAGTGTCAATAAAGTGCTCTTCATCAGTACGCTCTTTCACATAAACTTCGATGAGTTTTTGCACAACGTCAGGCATGTCTTCTGCTGAGAAGGCGCGGCCAATCACTTTGCCTAAGCTGGCATCATTACCTTTTTTACCACCGATAGACACTTGATAGAACTCTTCTTCATCTTTATCCACGCCTAAAATACCGATATGACCAACATGGTGATGACCACAAGCATTCATACAGCCTGAGATATTGATCTCAATATCACCGATGTCATGCAGATAATCAAGGTTATCAAACTGCATCTGAATCGCTTGCGCGATAGGAATGCTCTTAGCATTTGCCAGACTACAAAAATCACCGCCTGGGCAGCAGATCATGTCAGTTAACAAACCAATGTTTGGTGTGGCTAGCTCGTGCTCACGCGCTTTTTCCCACAAGGTGAATAAATCGCTTAGTTTCACATCGGCTAATACCAAGTTTTGATCATGTGCCACACGTAGCTCACCAAAGCTATAGGCATCAGCAAAATCAGCTACGGCATGCATTTGTTCAGTTGTTGCATCACCCGGTGCGTTGCCATGTTTTTTCAGCGATAAAGTCACTGCACGGTAGCCTGCAACTTTATGCGGATGTACGCAACGTTTTACCCATGCGGCAAAGGCAGGGTTGCTGGCAATCGCGGCATCAAAGCTGGCATCATGTTCAGGCAGTGCTGCATAAGGCATAGGCTCAAAGTATTTAGCTACACGTGCTAGCTCGGCTTCGGTAATTGTATTAGACCCATCTTTAAGATGTGTCCATTCTTCTTCTACCTGTGCTTTAAATTGCTCAATGCCTAAGGCTTTGACTAAGATTTTAATACGTGCTTTGTAAGAGTTATCACGGCGGCCATGAATGTTATACACACGGATAATAGCCTCAGAATAGGTGAGGGCATGTTGCCATGGCAAGTCATCATGGATTACAGTACCCAAGATAGGCGTACGGCCTAAACCACCACCAACCCACACTTTAATGCGTAGCTCGTCGTTATCATTTTTAAAGAATTCCATGCCGATGTCATGCATTTGCACCACAGCGCGGTCGTCCGTTGTACCAGATACTGCGATCTTGAATTTACGTGGTAATAAAGCAAACTCTGGATGGAAAGTACTCCATTGACGCATAATCTCAGCCAGTGGACGTGGATCAATCACTTCATCAGATGCGACACCTGCGAATTGATCGGTGGTGATATTGCGGATACAGTTGCCAGAAGTTTGAATCGCGTGCATTTCAACTTCAGCCAGTTTTTCTAAGATATCTGGCGTGTCTTCCAATTTAGGCCAGTTAAGCTGCATGTTCTGACGAGTGCTGAAGTGACCGTAGCCTTTGTCATATTGCTTGGCTAAGTCACCTAAAGTGCGTAACTGTGTGCTTGAAAGTAAGCCGTAAGGTACTGCTATACGCAACATTGGCGCGTGGCGCTGAATATACAAGCCATTTTGCAGCCTTAACGGGCGAAATTCTTCTTCTGTAAATTCGCCAGCTTGATAGCGCCTTACCTGGTCGCGATATTGCGTGACACGCTCTTTGACAAGTTGGTGATCGATTGCATCATATTTATACATAACGCGTTGAGTTTCCTAAATAATATATGTTTTTTGTTTTAATTAAATAAACCCGCTATTTTAATTCAAAATAAGTTTTACACCTACAAAAATCAAAATCGCAGCAAGAATAATCCTTAGCCAATGCTCAGCCAATTTTGCGCTGATGTGGCTGCCTAGATAAATGCCAGGGATTGAACCCAGCAACAAATATCCTAAAAGGTGATAGTCAACTGTCCCTAGGCTGGCATGTCCAAGGCCAGCAATTAATGTCAGCGGTACTGCGTGTGCAATATCAGTGCCGACCAGTGTTGTGGTCTTTTGCTTAGGGTAGAGTAGTATCAAAGCCGTTAGCCCTAGTGCCCCTGCGCCAACGCTGGTTATCGTAACCAGTATGCCTAAGAGTATGCCTAGCGTAATCGTGGCTACATGTGTCAGTGATTCAGGTAAAGCGCGACCTCTGTGTACAAAGGCTAAGATACGACTTCTGAATATCACTGCAAGAGAAGTGATTACCAATGCAAACCCCAGCCAGCATTTGATGGATTGGATCGTCTCTGCGGATTCGGCGTCAAGCCTTCCTAGCAGCCAGACTGTGATAATGGCTGCAGGAATGCTGCCAGATGCAAGCCTGCGAACAATGGGCCAGTTAATATTGCCCAGTTTGCGATGGGCCATAATCCCTGTGGATTTGGTAATGGCAGCAAATAATAAGTCGGTGCCAACAGCGACTAAGGGTTTGATATGAAAGGTTAATAGTAATATCGGCGTCATCAGGGAACCACCACCCACGCCAGTGAGTCCTACTAGTCCACCCACTAAAAAACCTGTAACAATATAACCAAATGACACAAAATACTCTTTATAATATGATTAGCTATTCTTAGACCTTTTGGATAGATCACACTATCCTTATATGGGTGAGCACTATACACCAGTGCTCATATATTTAGAAAAGAATATATATTTCTTATTATATAATTCCTAGTTATAAGGGAAAAAACATGAAATTGCATCAACTACGTTACCTGCATGAAGTCGTCAAGCAGGGGTTAAATATATCAGCTGCGGCAGAATCGCTCCATACATCGCAGCCTGGGGTCAGTAAGCAGATCCAGCTGTTAGAAGAAGAGCTGGGGCTGCAAGTTTTTATCCGTCATGGTAAGCGACTGACTGGTGTTTCACAACCAGGTGAACGCATTGTTGCGATGGCGGCAAAAGTACTGTTTGATGTCGACAAAATTAAGCGTGTTGGAGAGGATTATACACAAGGTGTAACTGGTGCTTTTACGATTGCGACGACACACACACAGGCACGCTATAAATTACCGCTTGCCGTAAAAGCGTTTATGCAACGCTATCCTGACGTTAGCCTTCAGATTCATCAAGGCACACCATCGCAAGTGACCGCACAAGTTAATTCTGGCGAAGCAGACATTGGCATTGCAACCGAAAAAATCGGTGAGTCAGAACAGTTGAAATGCTTCCCATGCTATGAGTGGAGCCGATGTGTCGTTGTGCCGCATGGACATGCCTTGTTGGCAGAGGATCAATTAACACTAGAAATGTTGGCTGCGTATCCATTAGTGACTTATGATGCTGCGTTTGCAGGTGGAAGTATGGTGGCAAAAGTATTTCAGGATGCTGGCCTTAAGCCCAATATTGCGTTGACAGCAATTGACGCGGACGTAATTAAAACTTACGTTGAGTTAGGGCTTGGTATTGGTTTGATTGGTAATATGGCCTACGACAAGAAACGCGACCAACAGTTGGTGAGGTTAGATGTTGGTCATCTTTTCCCACCAAGTACAACCAATCTAGCTGTGCGTAAAGATGCTTTCTTGAAACGCTATATGGTTGATTTTATGCAGTTAATTTCGCCAACGTTAAAAGAGCACGACATCAAAAAAACCTTCAGTATGCTTGATTAATTGTCGCGCTGTCGGGCGCGGGGGAGCAATGTCACATGCTACAACTGAGTCAATTTAAACCAACTGTCTTTGCAGCAATCTTAATTGGATTAACGGCTTGTCAGCCACAGCAAAATTTGGCTGACAAAGCTCAGTTTTTGCCAATTCAAGTGCCAGCTGGCTTGCCAGGTGTAGATTACGCTAAAGCCATTTATGAAATTCCTGTGCAGAGTGGTATCACGCATGAGGATGTTGTTGATAGTCTTAAGAGCATCAGCGAAGGTATGAATTTTGTAAATCCTGCTAATTTTCCGATTGGTGAGCACATGCTGGCTCGTGATCAGAAACCTCAAGGCGTGCTAGAAGTACATGCTTTTTGTAATCTTGGTATGGGCGCCGAGATTATGATGGATCATCCTGAGTTTGTGGTGTTTGCCCCTTGTCGTGTGGCCTTGTATGAGCGTCAGGATGCGGTAGGTGGCAAGCAATTGTATTTAGGATTGGCTCGTCCAACGTATGATTTGCAAAGCATTGATCATCCGACGGAACGTGCACAAAAAGCAGCTGTTCAATTAGAAGAAGCCTTGTTGGAGATCATGGATAGAGCCAGCAAAGGTGACTTTTAAAGGTTATTGTTCCAACGTTTCGCTATTGCTTTCTTTATCTGAGCCTGCGATATGCAAGGTTTGTGTAGGGAAGGCCATCTCTGCACCGTTATTTTCTACTACTTCTGCAATTTTGAGATAGACATCTTCTTTGACAGTTTGGAACTTAATCCAATTAACCGTTTTAGCAAATGTGTAGATAAAGATATCCACTGATGATGCACTGAAATCGTTAAAGTTAACGATCATCGTCTGGTTTTGATCAATGTCAGGATGATTTCGCAACATCTCTTTAATGCCTTCAACCACCGCACGCATTTTACTGATGTCATCGTAGCGGATGCCCACAGTGGTTTTGATGCGGCGATGTGTCATACGTGAAGGGTTTTCCACCACGATCTGCGTAAATAAAGCGTTCGGTACATAGATAGGGTTTTTATTGAACGCGCGAATTCTGGTGTGACGCCAGCTAATGTATTCAACTGTTCCCTCAATGTTTTTATCAGGTGAGCGTATCCAGTCGCCGACACTAAAAGGGCGATCCAGATAAATTGTCAAACCACCGAAAAAATTAGCTAATAAATCTTTGGCTGCAAAACCAATGGCGATACCACCAATACCGCCGGCAGTCAGTAACGCAGAAATGCTAAAGCCTAGGGTTTGTACAATGATTAATACCGCAAAGACCAGGACGATTAATCTGGCTAGTTTAGTCAATGCATCCAGTGTGGTGGCATCAAGGTTCAGTTTTTCTTCAGATTGTAATAATGACAGATTGCCAGAAAACTGCTCAATCAACTTGGTTGAAAACCAGGCAAAACACACAACGAATACCAGTTTTTTAGCGATATGTAGTTGTTCTGCAATTTCGAGCTGATAGTGATCATCAAGCTGCAGCAGTATAAAAATAGTACCCAATAACCAGATCAGGGTTACAGCAGGTGTTTTAACCGCATTTACAACGGCATCATCCCAAATACTCTTGGTTTTGCCCGCAACTTTTTCTGATTGGCTGAAAAAAGCTTTAGCAATTAGGTGGATTGCAAGCGTGAAGGTGATGATCAAAATGATTTGATCAGCCCATGGCGAGATAATCGTGTCTATACCTAATAGCTGCGTAATTGGGGGCATTGGTTAACCTCTATATGAATTAAGCAATAAAAAATGCATGCCAGTTTTCAGGCATGCATCATGATCTAAAACTGCATTGAGATCAATGCTTGAGAATGACTTAAATGCGCGTGTCAGTCGGTTTCAATTGTACTTCAAGGGCGTCAATCTTATTAATGATCTGGTTGTTTAGGTCAACATTTTGCGTTACATGTTGTTTGAATTCCAACTCTAAAAACTGTCTTAAGTCAGTAAAGCGTGATAACTCTGCTTTGTCTGCAAGTTTCTGTTGTTCATGCATCGCTTTGCTGTGACGGCGCGTCATTAGCAAGGTCGATGCCTGCATCATCATGATAAACAGTAAGAATAAAGCTGTGATGACAATGATACAGCCAAGTAGGATGATGCCCAGTGGCATGTTCAAAGTAGCAAAGCCAATGGATAGTTCAGTAGGGATGTTGAAAGTATCCCAGTTCAGAGCAGTAAACCCGCCAACCAGAATGAAGAATACAATTAAAATAAATGATAGCGTTTTCATGTGAGTCCTTGAGATGGTTTTGTCTTGAATTCTATCATTGAATCACGGCTTGTTTCTATGAAGACTTGAGAATAAACAGTAAACAAAGTTTTATTTTTTGAGGGGTGTCGACACGCATCTGAATGCGCTATGATGCTATTAATGATTCTGGTAACAAGTAAAAGCATTCAATACTAAGGGAGTTTATGGTCGAACCATTGTTAATTGCTAAAAATACTGGTAGCAGTAGCTATCTTTTACCTAAAATGGCCAATCGACATGGCCTGATTGCTGGTGCTACAGGTACAGGTAAGACTGTTACCTTACAAACATTGGCGGAGCACTTTTCTAAGATCGGTGTGCCTGTCTTTATGGCTGACGTTAAAGGTGATCTGGCTGGGATGAGTCAGGCTGGGGGCGGTAATAAAAAGGTTGAAGAGCGTATTGAAATGCTCAATCTCACTGAGTTTAGCTATCAAAGCAGCCCAGTGACATTTTGGGACGTGTTTGGTGAAAAGGGCCACCCAGTGCGTACCACTATCGCCGAAATGGGGCCTCTTTTGCTCGCACGCCTGTTGGATCTGAATGCAGTGCAGACCGGTGTGATAAACGCCGTGTTTAAAATTGCAGATGATGAGGGTATGTTGTTAATGGACCTCAAAGATTTGCGTGCGATGTTGCAGCATGCCTCAGAAAATCGTGAGGCCTACCAAGCGCAGTACGGCAATATTTCTCCTGCCAGTGTCGGTGCAATTCAGCGTTCATTGCTAGAGCTTGAGACACAGGGCGCAGATGAGCTGTTTGGTGAGCCTGCGATTAACCTCGAAGACTTTATGCAAACGGATCGCGGTCGTGGTTTGATTAATGTGTTAGCGAGTGAGCGTTTGTTTATTTCTCCGCGCATTTATGCGACCTTTTTGCTTTGGTTGCTTTCTGAACTGTTTGAGCAATTACCTGAAGTCGGTGATTTAGATAAGCCCAAGCTGGTCTTTTTCTTTGATGAAGCGCATTTATTGTTTAACGACGCACCTAAAGCATTACTGCAAAAAATAGAGCAAGTTGTGCGTCTGATTCGTTCAAAAGCGGTGGGTGTTTATTTTGTCAGTCAAAACCCATTAGATATCCCTGATACTGTGCTGGGCCAGTTGGGTAATCGTGTCCAGCATGCCTTGCGTGCATTCACACCACGCGACCAAAAAGCAGTGTCAGCCGCAGCAGAGACCTTTAGAAGTAATGAGGATGTTGATGTGGAAACGGCAATTACTGAGCTTGGCGTAGGTGAGGCTTTAGTTTCATTTTTAAACGAAAAGGGTGCACCGACACCAGTTGAGCGGACCTTTGTTTGCCCGCCAGAGTGTCGAATCGGTGCGATCACTGATGATGAGCGTGCTAACGTTATGCGCCGTTCGCTGGTGGCTGGTTTTTATGAAAAAGAGATTGACCGTGAGTCGGCTTATGAGACATTAAAATCAAGAGCCGATAAACATGCTGCAGATGAGGCTGAAGCTAAAAAGATTGAAGAAGAGCAAGCAAAGCAAGAAGAGGAAGATGATAGCGGCTTGTTTGGAGATCTCTTTGGTAACAGCACTAAAAAACGCAAAGGTCGACGTGGTGACAGTGTGATGGAAGCCGCTGCCAAAAGTGCTGCCCGTGCGATTGGCTCACGCCTTGGGCGACAGATTGTACGCGGCATTTTAGGCTCTATCTTGGGTGGTAGACGATAAGTTAATCTTAATAGTTTCCGAGGAGTCGAATATGCAGACAGACATCGAAATTGCGCAATCCGCTCAGCTAGCGCCGATCTCGTCTGTGTACTCACAATTTTCGTGTGCTGAAAGTATCGATCAGGATTTAATTCCCTATGGTCAACATATTGCCAAAATCAGCCCGGCGGCACAACAACAGATTAAAAACCGTGCAGATGGCAAATTGATCTTAGTAACAGCGATGAGTCCAACCCCCGCTGGTGAGGGCAAAACGACAACGACTATTGGTCTGGCTGATGCGTTAAATCAGCTATTTAAAGATGTGCCCGATCAGGCAATGGTGTGTATTCGTGAGCCATCCTTAGGGCCTGTCTTTGGGATTAAGGGCGGTGCTGCTGGTGGTGGCTATGCACAGGTCGTCCCGATGGAGCAGATTAATCTGCATTTTACGGGTGACTTTCATGCGATTACTAGTGCGAATAACCTGTTGGCCGCTTTAATTGATAATCACCTTTATCATGGTAATGCGCTCAATATTGATCCTGACCGCATCAGCTGGCAGCGTTGTCTGGACATGAATGATCGAGCCTTGCGAGATGTGACGCTGAACACTAAAAACAAAGCCAAGTCCAATACCAATCGGGATACAGGTTTTGATATTTCAGTTGCTAGTGAAGTGATGGCCATTTTTTGTCTCGCTGATTCATTAGCTGATTTAACAAAACGTCTTGGTCGTATTCAAGTGGCCTGGGATAAAGCTGGCAAACCTGTATATGCTGCTGATCTAAATGCACAAGGTGCCATGACAGCTTTATTAAAAGATGCCTTTCAGCCAAACCTTGTACAAACGCTTGAGCAAACACCTGCCATCGTACATGGCGGCCCTTTTGCCAATATCGCCCATGGCTGTAATTCAGTCACTGCGACCAAAACGGCATTAAAGCTTGCTGATTATGTCGTTACTGAGGCTGGCTTTGGTGCAGATCTAGGCGCACAGAAGTTTCTGGATATTAAGTGTCAGCAGGCGGGACTCGCACCTGATGCAGTTGTCGTGGTGGCAACGATCAGGGCGTTAAAATATCATGGCGGCGTTGCAGTAAGCAATTTAAATAATGAAAATGTAGAAGCCTTGTTAAAAGGTATCAATAACTTAAAAAGACATATTAATAATCTACATGAAGTATATGGCCAGTCAGTTGTGGTTGCCATTAACCAGTTCAATGCAGATGCTGCTGCAGAAATTGAAGCACTGACTACAGAAGTTAAAGCGATGGGCATCGATGTTTGCTTGTGTAATCATTGGGCACAAGGGGGTACAGGCGCATTAGCATTGGCAAAAACGGTTGTCGCATTATGTGACCAGCCTGCGCCGCTGCAGCCTGTGTCTATGGCAGAAGACAGTGTTGAGGATAAAATTGAGGCTATTGCAACCAAGCTTTATGGCGCAAGTGGTGTGGAATATAGTGATGTAGCCAAAGCAAAATTAACTGACTTTGCAGCTTACCCTGATGATGCGCCTGTCCATCTTTATCCTGTATGTATTGCCAAAACACAGTATTCGTTTTCTTCAGACGCCAAAGCTTTAGGCGCGCCCAGTGGACATGTTTTGCAAGTGCGCGATTTAAAACTCAGTAATGGCGCTGGTTTCATTGTCGTGATTTGTGGTGCGGTGATGACGATGCCAGGCCTGCCAATGACACCAGCCAGTGAGCACATTGGAGTAGACAAAAATGGTATGATCACTGGTTTAAGTTAATCAATTGAACTTGAAAGAAGCTCTTTGCAGTTAATCACTAGTACTGGGTTTGCTGAGCAAACCATCAATAAATCACAATTTATCGCCGTTGCTAATCCTTGTGACAATGAACAAATGGTTGCTAATGCTTTGCGACAGCTGATCAGCGAGCACCAGAGTGCGCATCACTTAGCCTACGCTTTTCGACTTAAAACACCAGAAGGCATTGTGCATCGTTACTCAGATGCAGGCGAACCTTCTGGCACAGCCGGCATGCCGATCTACAAGCATTTAGAAGGCCGTGATTTAATCAATGTGTGTGTAGGCGTGATTCGCTATTATGGTGGAATTAACTTAGGCACTGGAGGCCTGGCCCGTGCCTATGGTGGCACGGCAAAAATGGCGCTTGATCAGGTGAAGACCATGGATTATGTAGAAATGGATCGCGTAAAGTTGACCATTGACTATAATCAAATGGATAGTGTTACCCACGCGCTGAACCAGATTAATGGTAAAATTCTCGACAAACAGTTCACTGACAAAATACAGTTAATCATTCAGTTGCCAGTCGCAGAATCAGCACAATTTATCAAACGATTTAACCCTTATTAAATCATGAAGCCTCAACATACCATTCATAAACGCACACATATCCCCAAGGTAACTAGTTTTGATATCGCTGGCTGGATTCTGGCAGCACTATCGCTGATTTTTGTACTAGTCTTTCATTTGTTGCCAGCCTTGTTAGGTGGGTTGTTAGTGTACGAGCTAGTGCATGTGATCACACCGCGTATTGCGCAACTGTTTCCTAATTTTATCCCTGGTAAACACACGCGCTTTTGGGCAGCTGGCTTATTGGCTGTTTTGATTGTCAGTTTGTTGGTGCTTGCAGGCGCTGGAATTATGACATTCTTTCGTTCTGAGGCAGGCAGTATTACCTTGTTGTTGGATAAGATGGCACAGATCCTTGAGGACTCTAGAAATATCCTACCTGCCTGGGTTTTTGATCATTTGCCAGAAGATGCCGTTGCCATTAAAGAAAATATCGCCGTCTGGTTGCGTGAGCATGCAGCTTCCTTGCAAAGTGTTGGTACAGGTGCGATTCGCGGCAGTGTACATGTGCTGATAGGGATGGTGATTGGCGGCATGATCGCAGTGCGTGAAGTCGTGAATATTAATTATCTCAAGCCTTTTGCGCATGCTTTGGTTTGCCGCGCTAGTTTGTTAAGCGCAGCATTTAAGCGCGTGGTATTTGCACAGGTTAAAATTGCTGCGGTGAATGCGATGTTCACAGGTATTTACCTAGCCGTTATCTTACCGCTTTTGGGTGTCCACTTACCTTTGACCAAGACACTCATTGCAATCACCTTTATCGCAGGTTTGATTCCAGTATTGGGTAATCTAATATCCAACACAATTATTACTATTGTCAGTCTGAGTCATTCTGTTGCTGCCGCAGTGGGTTCATTGATCTTTTTGATCGTGATTCACAAGCTGGAATATTTCCTAAACGCCCGTATTGTAGGCGGTCAGATTCGTGCCTTTGCCTGGGAAATCCTTATTATTATGATTTTAATGGAATCAATCTTCGGCATCGCTGGTGTGGTCGCAGCACCGATTTATTATGCCTATATCAAACTTGAATTACGTCAGCGAGAGCTGGTTTAGAAAGGGCTTTTTTTGCAAGGTAAAACCATTGCTATTTTAGAAAACCGTTCTGGCAAGCAGCTTGCAGATTTGGTGCGTAAATATGATGGCAACCCCATCAGTGCACCAGCCTTGTCTGAAGTGCCAGATATCGACTTATCCGCAGTTGAGGCCATGATCAAGCAATGGCTAACTGATCAGCCAGATTTGTTTATTTTTCAAACGGGGGTCGGTACCAAGGCATTGTTTAATACCTTGGATCAACTGAATCTGACAGAAGCCTTTTTACAAATCGTGGCGCAAAGCCATGTGGTGGTGAGAGGGCCAAAACCTACAGCCGTGTTACGTGCACGTAAGGTTAGGATTGACCAAACCGCAGGAGAACCATACACCACCAATGAAGTGCTGGGTTTGCTCGTAGAGCATGACCTCAAGGGTAAATCCGTTGTTGTTCAACGCTATGGTGATACGAATTTTACCTTGCAAAATGCGCTTAAAGATCGTGGCGCAACAATCTCAGAAGTCGCTACTTATCGCTGGCAATTACCAACAGAGATTCAGCCTCTGCTGGACTTGATGCAAAGCTTGAAAGACAACGCTGTTGATATGGTTTGTTTTACCAGTGCATCGCAAGTGGATAACTTTTTTAGGGTCGCAGCGGATTCTACCTTTGCTGGACAATTGCAAGCCTTATTAAATAGCACCGAGATTGCTTCAATCGGACCTGTGTGCAGTAAGGCGCTTGCCAGATATGAGGTGAACATTACGCTTGAAGCCAGCCCACCTAAACTTGGGCCATTTATCAAAGCCATCAACGATCACTTTGCCTAAAGGTTCGTCTTGTTACCTTCGATTACCTATCTGGATTTAGAAACCACAGGCGCTACGCCCACCAAAGATCGCATCACAGAAATCGCGCTGGTCAGGTTTGATGATGGTATTGAGACTGCACGTTGGGAAACATTGGTCAATCCAGAGCAACCCATTCCGCCATTTATTCAGAACCTGACGGGCATTACTGACGAGACAGTTGCTAACGCGCCAGTGTTTGCAGAAGTGGCGGATAAGCTCGCAACGTTTTTAGAGGGTACAGTGTTGGCAGCACATAATGTGCGCTTTGATTATGGGTTTATCAAAGCCGAGTTCAAGCGCCTTGGGATGACCATCAAGCAAAAAGTATTGTGCACCGTAAAGCTCTCGCGGTTATTATATCCAGAGCATTACAGTCATGGTCTGGATGCCATCATGAAGCGACATCAGATCACAACGATTGCCCGTCACCGTGCAATGGGCGATGTCGAGACTGTATTGGCATTTTTAAAGATCGCCACCAAAGAGCTTGGTGCAGAGAGACTACAGTCAGCCGCAGAGCGGTTGTTACGTGGCCCAAGCTTGCCTCCACATTTGAATGCTAGCTATCTTGAAGACATGCCTGAAACCCCAGGTGTATATCTGTTCTATGGTGAAAATGATTTGCCGCTTTATATTGGCAAAAGCAACAACATCAAAACGCGTGTTTTGTCACATTTTAGTGGTGATCATAAAACGGCCAAAGCCAGCCGCATTGCGCAGGCGGTTAAGCATATCGAGTGGCTGGATACGGCCGGCGACTTTGGTGCCCTGATATTAGAGTCGCGGCTGATCAAGGTTAAACAGCCTTTGTATAACCGCAAGCTTAGACAGCATAAAGACTATTACAGCTGGAAGCTTTCAGATAGGGCAGAAGGTTGGCCATTATGTCAGCTTATTACCCATCATGACTTCGAACCAGATGGTTTTGCAGAATATTTTGGTCTCTTTAACACCAAACGCCATGCCAAAGAAATGTTGCGCAAGGTCGTGAACCTGCATCGTTTATGTCCAATCTGGGTTGGGCTGGAGCAGGGAAAAGGGCCTTGTTTTGGTTCGCAATTGAATCAATGCAAAGGTGTCTGTGCTGGCAATGAGTCGCCTGAAATGCATTTTATCCGTTTAAAACAAGCCATGCTCAAACATCGTCTTAAAGCGTGGGAGTTTAATGGCAGGGTCGGTATACGCGAGCAAAACATTGAAAATGGCTTGATGCAGCTGCACGTGTTTTATCACTGGCAGTATTTGGGCTGTGTTAACGATGAGTCTGAGTTGACTGCACTTAAAGAGGCTAAGCCTGAATTTTCCTTTGATGCTGATGTCTATAAGTTGTTGCTTAAAACGCTCTATCAATCAAAAACTGACCTCGTTTATCTCGGTTAATTGGGCGCGAGTGCTTCAGGTATAATGCCGGGATGATGACCGAATATTATCTGCATGCCATTTATGCCACCTTGGGTGTGGCAGCATTGGTATTGATTTTATTAATCTTACAACTATGGTTACAAAGCAAACGCCAGCAAGCAGCACTGACATTACTGGCCGAAGCGCAGCAGCAGTTGCTCAATGCCATGGCGGACAATCACGAGCAAACTTTGATTACACTGAATCATAATCTGGATGACAAACATCGTGCGATGTTGATTCATGTGAACGATAGCCTAAACAAGTTGGGTGATCGCTTGTCTAGCAGCTCAAATCAAGCGATTGAGCGCTTGCGATTAAGTGTTACGCAAGAGCTGCAAATTACACGTGAAGCCTTAAATGCCTTAAAGTCAGCACAGGAGTTTAACCTGTCAACTACGCGAGAAAAAATGTTTGAGTCGATGGCGTTACTCAAAAGTGGTCAAGAAGGCAGTCTGGCCAAGAGCCGAGAGACTATGCAGACTTCAATGGAAGGCCTGAAACAAACGCAGGAGCGTAATCTTGCGAATACACGTGAAACCGTCCTTAAAACCCTGCATGATACCTTGAGTGAGCAAGGTAAAACGCAACAGGTGGTGATGAATGACACCATGTTGAAAGCGACTACCACGCTGACGCATAGCGTTGATAAATTGACCAAAGCCGTTGATGAACGTTTGGATCAAATCAGCGGCAAAGTCACTGAACGTTTGGAGGAAGGCTTTAAAAAAACAAATCAGACCTTTACCGATGTGATGTCACGCTTGGCAACGATTGATGAAGCACAGAAGAAAATTGATGGCTTGACGACTAATGTGGTGAGCTTGCAAGAGTTATTGGGGGATAAACGTAGTCGCGGCGCGTTTGGCGAGGTGCAGTTAGAGGCGTTGATTCGCAATGTGCTGCCTGTTGAGGCATTCTCCATGCAACATACGTTTGATAACGGCATGCGCGCTGATTGTGCTTTATTTCTACCTGAGCCAACCGGTACAGTCGCGGTTGATAGCAAGTTTCCGCTAGAGAATTATCACCGCATGACCAATAGCGACCTTGATGCAATCGAGCAACAAAAAGCAGCCAGACAGTTTAAAGCGGATGTTAAAAAACACGTTGATGATATTGCCAATAAATACATTATTACCAATGAAACTTCTGATGGTGCTGTCATGTTTATCCCTGCTGAGGCCGTGTTTGCTGAGCTGCATGCCTATCACAATGAGATCATTGAATATGCCATGCAAAAGCGTGTTTGGGTGGTGTCACCGACAACCTTAATGGCAGTCTTGAATACAGCGCGTGCGGTATTAAAAGACACAGAAACCCAAAAACAAGTACATGTGATTAAAGATGAGCTAGCGAAGCTCAGTCAGGACTTTGGTCGCTTTGATTCACGCATGAAAAAACTGGCTGATCATATTCGACAGGCCAATGATGATGTGCAGGATGTGCAT
>SPJL01001443.1_pt1 | contig 18985 bp, 16 predicted proteins | sample 3741751 | NCBI WGS metagenome assembly SPJL01 (sample SAMN10925998, study PRJNA522277) | cold seep metagenome | isolation source: Elba SIP-enriched marine methane seep metagenome, extraction at timepoint T3 | place: Italy: coast of Elba, Mediterranean Sea | reverse complement strand
ATTGACTCAGACGCAACCCTTCATGGATGCTCTGGACAGAGTGCTGGTGATTGTAGATCAACTGGCCGGGCAAGGTATTGAGCTGCATCATCTCGATCTCGGCGGCGGCCTGGGTATTTGTTATCAGGACGAGCAACCGCCCGAGCCAGCGGAATATATTGCGGCGTTGCTGGAAAAACTGGGCGACCGGCAGGTCGAAATCGTGCTGGAGCCAGGGCGGGCCATCGTCGGCAATGCCGGAATTCTTGTCACAAAAGTAGAGTACCTTAAACCCACGCAAGAAAAAAACTTTGCTATTGTTGATGCAGCGATGAATGATTTATTGCGGCCGTCTTTATACAGCGCATGGCAGGATATTATTCCGCTGCAGCAGGGCTCAGCAGAGCCGCTGATGGAGTGGGATATTGTCGGGCCGGTGTGTGAGACGGGGGATTTTCTTGGCAAACAACGGGCGCTGCCACTTGCGCCGGGTGATTTGCTGGCGGTAAGATCATCAGGTGCATACGGGTTTACCATGAGTTCAAATTACAACTCCAGACCTCGTGCCGCCGAGATCATGGTGGATGTGGATACATCTTTCGTGATTCGGGAACGTGAAAGCATCGAACAATTGTGGAGTGGAGAACATTTGCTGACATGAACGGGCAAACCCTGAAATTTACCAAAATGCATGGTCTGGGCAATGATTTTGTCGTGATTGATGCCATCTCCCAGTCATTTTCCTTGAACAGCGATCAAATCAAGGGTATTGCGGATAGACATTTCGGCGTCGGCTGTGATCAATTATTACTGGTCGAAAAGTCGCCGTCTCCGGATGCGGATTTCAAATATCGCATTTTCAATGCCGATGGCAGCGAAGTCTGGCAATGCGGAAATGGGGCGCGTTGCTTTGCCCGGTTTGTACATGAAAAACAATTGACGGAAAAACAGGTCATCACTGTTGATACCCATGCCGGACAACTGGTACTGCATTTAAAAGAAGACAACCTGGTTATGGTCGATATGGGCGTGCCGCGCCATTTGCCGGCTGAAATTCCGTTACGTACAGAACATGAACAGCGCTTTTACAGTGTGATGGTAAATGAAAATGAAAAAGCCTTTGGCGCGGTGTCCATGGGCAATCCTCATGCCGTGTTGCAGGTGAATGATGTGAAGTCTGCGCCGGTGCAGGAATTGGGAGAAGAACTGGAAAGTCATCCCTTTTTTCCGGAACGCGCTAATATTGGGTTTATGCAGATTGTTAATCGACAACATATCAGGTTGCGAGTGTATGAACGGGGGGCGGCAGAAACGCTGGCTTGTGGCAGTGGCGCATGTGCGGCAGTGGTGATCGGGCATGAGCAGAATTTGCTGGATGCACAAGTGGATGTTGATTTGCCGGGCGGACGCCTGCAAATTTCCTGGGCAGGACGAGGAACGCCGGTGTTAATGACGGGACCCGCAGGAACAGTGTTTGAAGGTCAGATGCAAATATGAGTGAAACGGAAGAGCGTGTCAGTACAGAGCAGGTGGAAGCCTTTTTATTGGGGCATCCGGAATTTTTTCATGATCACCTTTCCTTGTTGGAAAAATTGAGCATTCCACACCCCAGTGGGCAGGCAGTATCGTTGATTTCCAAACAACTGGAGATTTTCCGCAGCAAACATCATGAACTGGAAAACCAGCTCAATGCATTGATCGAAATTGCCCGTGAAAATGACACCGCTTTCAATCGCATGCACGAGCTCACCTTGGCCATGCTGGATGCAGGCACGATGGAAGAGTTGATTGCCAACCTGAATCAGGTGATGACGGAATGTTTTATGACCGATTATGTGGCGTTAAAAATCATTGGTGAGAATGTGGATTCGCCGATTTTAAATCTGTTTGTGCAGGCAGAGGATGGTAACTTGAAGCATTTTCAGCAGGAAATGTCTGAAAATCGTCCGAAATGTGGCCGTCCCACACTCGCTCAGGCACGTTTTCTGTTTGGCGAAAATGCCGGTGACGTACAAACCTGCGCCATTATCCCGATGGTGTTTACCGAGCTTGAAGGCATTTTGGCCATAGGCAGCCGCGATAACAACCGTTTTCACTACAGTTTGGGTAATATGTTTCTGACCCAGATGAGCGAAATTATCAGCACACGCATGATTTCATTGCTCGATCAATAAAATGTCTCAACTTTCTGCTGCCGAAATCGACAGTTTTTTACAAAGTCTGGCGGTAGAAAAACGTGCATCCAAACATACCGTATCCAATTATCAGCGCGACCTGAAGCGCTTCTTCAGCTATTGCCGCGAGCAACAAATTGAGCACTGGGCAGCGGTTGATACTGTTGCAGTGCGCCAATATATTGCTGGACGCCATCGCAAGGGCATTAGCAGTAAAAGTCTGCAACGAGAATTATCTTCATTGCGCAGTTTTTTTGCCTTTTTGCAAAAAACGCAGGGCTTAAGCGAGAATCCGGCCAAAGTCGTTCAAGCTCCCAAACAGGCGCGAAAACTTCCTCATACGCTGAATGTTGACCAGATGACCGGATTGCTGGAGCGCACACCGGATTCTGTATTGGAAATCCGCGATCTGGCCATGTTCGAGTTGTTTTATTCTTCCGGTTTGCGCTTGAGTGAGCTGGTGGCGCTGGATATCAGTGATTTTGATTTCAGCGAAGGGATGCTCTTGGTCCGGCACGGCAAAGGTGGAAAGCAACGGCTGCTGCCGGTAGGCAGTAAAGCCATCAACGCGCTGCAGAAATGGTTGGCAAAGCGGCCGGAGGCAGAATCATCAGCAGTGTTTATCAGCGCGCAAGGCAAGCGGTTAGGGCAACGCAGCGTGCAGGCAAGATTGCAACGCTGGGGTGCGAAAGCAGGATTGGCTGATCATGTGCACCCACATAAGCTGCGGCACTCATTCGCCAGTCATTTGCTGGAGTCCAGCCAGGATATCCGGGCGATTCAGGAACTGTTGGGGCACAGCAATATCAGCACCACCCAGATTTATACACATCTTGATTTTCAGCATTTGGCAGAGAGCTATGATCGTGCGCATCCTCGAGCACACAAAAAAAATGCAAAAAAACCTTGAATATCATTTGGCTACACATTCTGCGGCTCTTTGGTGAAATAAAAGCAGGATGGAATTCTCATCAAAATAACAGTGTTTCAACAAAAACGTGCTAGTATTGCAGCTGTTTTGTTAGTGGTTTTCGCATAGGAAGGTTTTGATAAAACAAAAGGCAGAGTGTTTGAATATCACCGTGATCAATTTAGGTTAAAAAATGGCAGATTTCCCGACAAATGAAGATGAAGCGCGCTCAAAAGGTATTTTATGGACCTTTGGCTCATTCATAGTTATTGTTTTACTGGTATTGATAATACTTGCTGAATGGTGGAGTCGCGAGCCAGATCTGTTTAATGTGCAGGAAGAAGCTATTGAACGTTCGCAGGTAACACATACGGATGATATGCCGGTCGGCTATGTGTATTCCAATACCTTGGCGCATATCGCTGAAATTCTACTGTACAAGCCCGGTGGCTACATTACGAATGATGTTGCACCGCCTGGCGTGTTGCTGGATAACATTACCAACTGGGAGCATGGGGCGTTGATCATGCTGCGGGACGCAACCACCGCATTACGTAACCACTTTGCGCGTGACCAGTCACAGTCAGCGGAAGATGCTGATCTGGCAAAGGCCGAGCCTTATTTTTACTACGAGCGTAACTCTTGGGCGCTGCCTTCAACTGAATCAGAATATATGAAAGGGATTGAGGCGCTGCATAATTATATGAGTCGTCTGCAAGACCCGAATGCAAAAAGACCGGCACAGTTTTATTCACGTGCGGATAACCTGTGGCAATACATTGAAATTGTGATCAAGCGGCTGGGAGGGTTATCTACACGTTTATCTGCCAGTACCGACCAGTTTGCGGGAGCCGCGCATGGTGCGCCGACTGACCCGGTCAACTTGAACAAACCTACCCTGGGGCAAACACCCTGGCTGGAAATTGACGATATTTTCTATGAAGCGCGAGGCGCGAGCTGGGCATTGCTGCATATCCTGAAAGCGGTAAAACATGATTTTGCCGACATTTTGCTGGATAAGCGTGCGATGAATACCGTGGATATCATGATCCACGCATTGGAGAATGCATTAACCCCGACATTGAGTCCGATGGTGTTGAATGGGGATGGCTTCGGTTTATTTGCCAACTATTCACTGGCGATGGCCAACTATATTGCGCGTGCAAACGCGGCGGCACTGGATTTACGTGACATCATGAACAGAGGGTAATGATGGACGAGCAGATTAATGAAAACCTGAAAAATATCAGCAGCTGGAAGCGCATTTTTTTCATGCTGGTATATGCGGTCATTATGGGCTTGGTCAGAATTCTTCTGTGGGCGGTCATCTTGTTGCAGGTTGCCTCTTCATTATTAACCGGGCGCTGCAACCGGAATATTTTGAGTTTTGGTAAAAGCCTGTCGGTTTATCTGTACCATATCCTGTTATTTTTAACCTATAACACCGACCAGCTACCGTTTCCCTTTGGTGAATGGGATTTAACCAAAAAACTCGAAATCCCCAGTTTTCCGGAACGCGACAGGTCAGAATAAACGGTTGGCAATTCAGGTATGAGTACCTCGAATGCTGACCCTCATCTACGCAAAATCATCCATATCGACATGGATGCATTCTTCGCCGCGGTAGAGCAACGCGACAACCCGCATTATCAAGACAAACCCATCATCGTAGGCGGCCCGCCTAATTCACGCGGCGTGGTCGCTACCTGCAGTTATCAGGCACGAAAATTCGGCATTCATTCCGCGATGCCCTCATCGCAGGCGTATCGCTTGTGTCCGCTGGCAATCTTTGTGCGTCCCCGGTTTGACGTGTACAAACAGGTCTCTGCACAAATCCGAGAAATTTTTGCCGGTTTTACCACCTTGTTCGAGCCGGTATCGCTGGATGAAGCCTACCTTGATGTCACCGACGTGGATGGATATAAAGGTTCAGCCACATTGATAGCCCAAGCGATTAAGCAACGCATTCATACGCACACCGGTTTAATTGCTTCAGCCGGCGTGTCCTATAACAAGTTTCTGGCAAAAATCGCCTCCGACATGGATAAACCGGATGGACTGTATCTGATTTCGCCAGAAGAAGGCGAGGCTTTTGTTGAAAACCTGGAAATCGGCAAGTTTCACGGCATCGGGCGCGCAACGGAAAAGAAAATGCACGATTTGGAGATCTACACTGGTCAGGATCTCAAAGCCTTACCTCTGCCAGTGTTGGAACAGTACTTTGGAAAATCAGGAAAATATTATTACCACATCAGCCGGGGTATTGATCATCGGCCGGTCGTCAATGCTCGAATCAGCAAATCCGTCAGCGTGGAAAACACTTTTGCCCGGGATATTCAAGGGCATGAGCCAATCATGCAGACATTGACAAAATTGCTGGACGAAGCCTGGCTGAAACTACAAGCTAAAGGAATGGCAGCACGTACGCTCACGCTAAAAATCAAATACCATGACTTTGAACAAATCACCCGTAGCCGTACATTTTCCAGCCAGATTACTCAGCTGCATGGACTGACGGAAGTTATGGCAGAACTGCTTTGCGATACCCGGGTTACAGACAAAAAAGTCAGGCTGCTGGGCGTAGGGTTTTCTGGCTTGCAACCGAATGCTGACGTAGTGTTCCAGCAGCTGGATTTGTTTGAACGTATCGCAAAGAGTAGCCTGCGGTGATAACCGCATGAAAGGGAATAAAGCAGGGTGTTTTACCTATGGGTTAAAAGTACTGGTTTTGAAAATGAGTAAAGAGTAGTTATTGCTCGTTCCTGCCACCCACATGAAGAAAGCACTTGAAATAAAGTTTACTTTTTAACACGAAGCTTTTTTCCCTTTTTAGTCTTTAATCGATGTAAACAAAAGGGTTGGGCTCTGAGGTATCCCCTAAAAATGAGCCTATTTGCCCTGGAGTTTTCTCGTTCCCACCGTCCTTGGTGGGAATACCTACGGTGCTTTTATTTCTCTCGGTCTGCATTCCCACGCAAGAGCGCGAGAACGAGAAAAACATGGCTATGTTAATTCATCTGTGGATTGGCCATAGTTCAGCATTCATCGATATATTCAGGAAGGCATCATTTCAAATCATGGGGTGTGTCATGAAATCGACGGCGATTATTGTGAAGTGCAGGGATGATGTTGGGGTTCGTTCCTCTCCCCAACCTGCCGGACTGGAAGGCATGCGGTAATACCTGCCGGAAGCATGCGAGCGGCGCGACCTTGCTGCGCCACTCAAATTTTCTGACGATGAGGGTCATACCCTGAACCCCTGGTCCAGGTTGAAAACCCCATCATTAAGCGGATTCGTTATTGTTGCTTTTTCCTTAAACCACAAAAGCCTAATAATCCACTGATAAACAACCAGGCACTGGCTGGCAGTGGTATCACAGAGCCTCCAGCAATTAGGGGAACACCATTTCCAGCATCAGAAAACTCACCGAACACCAGGTCATCATAGGCGAGAGCCCAAGGAACCGACTGGGTACGACTATTTAGCAAGTCGATTCTTCCAGTATCAATATCAAGTTCATGCCCGATATTGACATACGCAATATCGGTTACACTCTTAAATGCCATGCGGTCAAAACTATTTGAGAAACCATGATCATTTCGTCTGCCAATCAATTGATCATTGCTATCGAACGCTTCGAATAGTAGATCATCATCACCAGCATGGGGCGGTTGTCCATTAAAATAATCAATCTGAAAATAACCAATCGGATCAGCAAAATCAATACGCCAAAAATGCGTTCCAAAATCCGTTGCGCCATTAAACGCCAGAAAATTATCGCCACTTGGCGCTGACTTGCCGAATGCAGAACCCTCATCCAGAATGGCACCCATGCCGGTACTTGAAGGCTCTAATACGTTACGGGTTTGCGTTTTCAACACACCATTATGCAGAACAACTGAGGCGATGCCTTTTCTTTCTAACGCAGTAAAGGTGACATTTTTAGCGGCATATTGGGTTGTCAATGGGGTTGCCGCAGAAAATAAATCCGGGGCGCTGATTGCATTACCATTAGCATCCACATCAAAATTAATGGTTGTAATGACGGCCTGCGCCCCGCTGGACACTGAACATAAAAATGTTAATGCATAAAGCTGATTTTTTATTACACGGTTCATTTTTTCTCCACATGATTAAGCACGTTGTTAAAGGATAAATCGGAATAAAAGCAATACCCTTTGCTTTTGAGGCCAATTTAGCATCACGTGTTGAATTCAAAATGACCTGGGTCAGTTTGAATACCGAAATGTATATCTGAAAGTGCATGCCATAGCACGCCGGCTACAAACACGATCCTAAAAGTTTGCCTGAGAATAGCGATCGTCGCGAGAGCAAGACTGATTACGTCGCAGGTGATCCGCCTGTTTCAGACCCCCTCCTGGAAGGCTGCCTTTGCAGGGCTTGTGCTGTGTGTGGGTCGACGCTTTAATGAATATTTAAGCGGCGAACTCGAGATGATTTGTGCAGGGCTTGTAGTGCACTGGGCACATTAACCGGGTGATGTTGTGAATATTGGACTAATAAGGCCTCATCTAAAATCCGGATGTTTTTCTTTTTGACACTAACAATGCCCTGAATTTCAAAGCGGGTTAACACCCGACTTACAGTTTCTGAGGCTAAACCCAAATAATTGGCAATATCAGCACGGCTCATACAAATTTTCAGCGTGTTCTTGCCGAGGCGGCACATTAATTCTAACAAAAAAATAGCCATGCGCTGTTCGGCAGAATTCTGATTGACCAGTAATAATTGACGATACTCCTTTGCTATGGTGAGCCCGAATTGGGCAATCAGATGTTTTTTTACGTTAGCATTTGTCGCGATTAATACATCCAGTGTCTTGCGCGAGAAAGAACACACAAGCACGTCTTCCAATGCCATGACTGAGGACACATATTCATCCAGACCGAATGCTTCAAACCCAAGCATGTCACCCGCAAACTCAAAGCCCACAATTTGTTCTGTCCCTTCTAAAGACGTAATCGCAGACTTTGTTGACCCTGATTTAAGCACATACACTCTTTCGAAGGGCTCGCCCTGTAACTGCAAAAAAGAACCTTTTGAAAAATGAATATTTGTCGTAAAGACTATTTGTTTAGCACTCGCTGCATCACCAATAAAATGCGTTGCCAGACACTGGTTTTTTTTACAGCATTGATGACACCCATATTCAGTGGCTATTCTGTTAACAAGCACATTTGTATTCAAGAGAACCCCCCTGGCAACTTCATAAGACGACATCCAAAACATGATCATTTTGAATACTGACTAATTTACGCTTTGTATATGACGTAGAGAAGTAACAAAATGATCATCCTATATCATCACTTGATTACCGTCCAGCCTAAGGTGCTGAAAAGGGATAATCAGGATGAGGAATAACCGGGGACGAGTACAAATTAAATTGAATCTCTCATTTCTCTTTCAGATTCAGCAACTCCAGCATCACGTGCTTCCTCTGAACACTGAAACATATTTCAAGGTCTTGGGGCTGCCCACTTCCAGTCCCTTGAGTAAGGGCGAGTCAAATTCTTTGAGCTCGTTTTCTAAAAGCGACGGATGAACCACTGATTGAGATAGATATGCGTTTTACGCCTCTGGTTTCAATGCATCGTTACACGATATCCGCAACAGGCACGCTGATATGCCTGATATATACAGAGGCATATCGCGCCGCACAAAACGTAGCTAAAACACTGAGAAGCGTTGGCTCCAATGAAAAGACAGCATTGTTTTTTAAAGCATGGTTTTTGGCGGGGTAAAGCAGCCTGTAGCGTTCGGTCACAGCCGCACGAGATAATCTTATGCCTAATACAAATTTTCCGGCAGCCTGATAATCAATTCATCACCATACTGGGTAATATGTAAATGTTTTAAAAATGACATGCCCAGTAATATTTCATCGAAGGTCATGCCGGGGCTGATGCTGGCGGGGACCTTGCTCATTTCAATATGACCGAGGGAGATTGAATCCAGTACGGTCAGGAACGATTCACTCTTTCCATTGGCGGTTTCGGTTTGGAAACGGGCGCCTTTTTTCAGGTTAAGCGTGTTTGCAAGTTTTTCCGGGATTGCAACCAGGGTGGCACCGGTATCGACAAAAAATGTAACCGGGGCACCATTGATGTAGCCGCGCGCAACATAGTGGCCGTAGCGGTTTTGCTGCAATCTGATTTCCTCCTGCCCGACATTGTTGGTTGTGATGGTCAATTGCTGATTCGGGTTGTTGATGTCTTCCAGCACGGAATCAAAGAACCAGGTGGCGATTGCAAGCAGCGCAAGAATAATGGTTAAGCTGACTGTTTTACTCAGGGCGGGAGGCTGGTCGTTCATTTAGCTTGTTTCAACGTGTTTGATCATTGCTCCGAGATCAATGCCTTAACGCACTGATACAGCAGGCGCGCCGATTTTGGTGGCTTTTGCTGTTGTTGTTCTTTCAATGCATTGCGCTGCAACTGGCGGATGTATTGGCGGTCTGCATGGGGGTATTCATTAAGTAGTTCAGTCAGTGCCTGCTCTTTTTGTTCAGATAACAGGTTGTCACGCCAGCGTTCTGCATGGTGATGCTCTCTCACGCCGTGGGCGCTTTGGGTTTTTATGCGGTCAAGTTTTTCACGAATGGGCTCCAGCTCGAGTTTTCTTAATTGCGCGGTAATGTATTTCAGTTGCCGCTTACGCGCACCTTTGTGTGCCATAGGCGTGGTTTCCAGTACGCTGGTTAACAGGTTATCCGGTAACGCCAGGGTGCGGATATTGGCTTCGGACAATGCGCAGATTTCTTCTGCCATGGAAAAAATAACAGCAATATCTCGTTTAATTTTCGTTTTATTCGGTCTGACGGCATATTCAAACCATTCTTCATCATCTTCGTAATAATCTTCTTCTATCATGAGCTGGCGGGTGGATGACTCCTGCGTTGAGTAAAAGTGCGAATGCGGTGTTTCAGGCTTAGCATATCATTTTTATCATGTTCGGGTTGATAGCGTATTTTGATATAAAGTTCGGTAATGGAAGAAACATCGGTCGCTAAGTCTGGAAAGTCGGTGTTGACCCGGCGGGCAAAGTTGACGGGGCCTTCAGATGCGTGTTTCTGGAGACGGGTGAGGTGATAAATTTTATGACAAAACTTATCATAAAGATGTTGTGCCTGATCCTTTTTAGCGCGAATTGAAGGACGTAACAGAAAAAATGCGGTGAGTGATGCGAGGAATGTGGCGAAAATAAATAAGGCATGCAGCAGATTATGAATGTTGAATAAACTCAAAATATCTAAAAGTATCGCTTGATTATCACTGTCATAGTTAATGACCCAGCGTTGCCAGGAGTAATCCAGGCTGCTCCATAGTCGATGCATTTGTCGCAGCCAATTGACCGACTGCAGTGAATTAATATGGGTAAAACTTACGTTGCCACTGGCAATTTGCTGATCGACATTAACGTTTTGTTCGATTCGTTCTGGCGCCACTGTGGCGGTGGGGTCAATTCGCATCCAGCCTTTATTATCCAGCCAGATTTCTGTCCAGGCATGGGCGTTGGCTTGGCGGACTTCCAAAAATCCGCCCACATCATTCAGTTCGCCACCCTGATATCCGGTGATTACACGCGCAGGTATGCCGGCCACCCGCATCAGGTAAACAAAGGCTGTCGCATAATGGCTGCAAAATCCGGCGCGATGATCAAATAAAAACTGTTCAATTGGGCGCTGGTGCATTAATGGAGGGGTCAGTGTGTATTGGAAGTTATGCCGGGTAAAATAATTCAGTACGTTGCGTGCGAATTGATTGTGGTGTCCTTCAAACCCGCCCAATTGTTGAACCAGCGTGTTAATCTTGGCTGACGGTTGCGTAGGGAGCTGAAGATTTGTTTGACGATCTTTTTCCGTCAGATGGTCAATATAAAAATGGCTGTGGGAGGCCAGACTGAATTCCTGATACTGGTTTGTTTTATTGCTGGAAACCAGTTGAAAGTTTGAATTCATGCGTAGGGTCGAGGGGTATTCGGAGGCTCGTTCCAATGCATAAACATAGTTGAGACGCTGAGGCTCCAGCAGGATCTGGTAACGATAAGCCTTGCCAAAGTATTTAATGGACCGGGTGGAAATATGTGTATATTGTGGTTTTTGCTGTTGCCATTGTTTGCCATCGGTTAAAGACAGAACCGGGCCGCGCCAGTAGAGGTGCTGTTGTGGCGGAATTTCACCTTCAAATTTAACCCGGAAAGCCAGTTCATCAGACATGCCCAGACGCGAAATCTCTCCGGGTGTCATGCTTTCTGATAGTCCGCTGATCGCGCTATTGTTTTCTTCAAACCAAAGCCAGCGCGGGGCGTCGAGCCGGGGAAAAAAAAGGAACATGATAGCGGTGAGTGGCAATGCCTGTAATAACAGGTTAACCGAGGTGCGGCTGGCACGCAGTGGGCTCAGACCAGGGCTGGTGCTTAATACCAGGGTGGCCAACAGGCTGCTGCTGGTGAGAATAATGTAGGCCGCCATGAATATGGTTTGCTGGTATAAAAACAGCGTGCAGGCAGATATAAACGTTAGACAAACCAGAAGATAGACATCGCGAGGCGACTTTATTTCCAGCAGTTTTAAGCCGACAGCACTGACAAAGATGGCTGTGCCGGGATCACGCCCCAGTATGCCGAGTTTTAAATACACCATAATCGCTACGGCGATGACAGCGCAGAGCAGGGTGACTATTTTATTTGGTAATAGTTGAGGGTGCCACAAGCCCAGCATGCGCCAACCCCATAAAACATAAAAAAAAATGTACAGGCTGGGGGGCAGGTTTTTGATGTGAGGCAGTACGATCAAGCCGAGGGCGCTGAACAGAAAAATGAGTTGGGTTCGGTTCATTTTTACACCAGCGCAAGTGCTTCCAGACACTGTAGATAATGTGCGTTACCATTATCTGGCAAGAATTGTTCGTTAGGTAATAGCAGTCCGTATCGTAAGCCCTGTTTTTCAGCTTCAACCACCCAGCGACACAAGGTTTGCAGGCGAGCTTCCAAATCGTTTCCCGGCGTTTGCTGCAGATCCAGCCACAGTTGGCGGCTTTGACCGCCTTCGTATGCTTTGCTTAACAACCCCTGGCCACGCGCCATAGCCTTCCAGTGAATATGTTTAATCGGGTCGCCTGCCTGGTAGTTTTTGATGCCGGCAAAATCATCAAATCCTTTTTGCGAGCCGCTGTGTTCGCCATCATCATGGTGATGCTCAGGGAAAGCAGTCAGGGTTGGGTTAGGCTTGGGATAAACCACTGCGGCAAGAGAAAATTGAACAGGTGCCCAGGCTCTTAACAGGCCTAGCGGGTATTTGCTGGATAATGTGATCGCGCCGCAATCGTGGCGGCCTCTACGTATGGCAGGTTCATTCAGTTGAATCCTTTTGGTTCCGGAAGATTGCAGAGCAAACGGGATGTCCTGCTGTTGGTGCAGCTTGATCGCCAGTGAGGGGCGTCTTCCTCCCGGTGAGTGAATGGCGACTGAAAAACCGACATTTTGATCGGCGAAGGCAGCGTGCGACTGCAGCGGCTTAATAGTGACGCCATACAGTGCTTTAAAACAATGCAAAATGCTGACAAAAAAAACACTGGCTAATAAAAAAGTCAGCAGGTAAGCCAGGTTATTGTTATAGATAAATGCGATCAGCAAGAGTAAAGCAATCAAGCCGATAAAACCCAGGCCGCGCCAGGTGGGCAGGATATAAATGTTTCTATGTCCCAGAGTGATGGCGTGACGGGTGGGTGCTTGGCCTTGAAAAAAACGTTTAACATTGAATGCGTGGCCAAGCTTGAGAGCAAACGCGTTCAAGGGATGGCCACCTGTTGTAACAGTGGGGCCACAATCGTTTCGGCATCTACGTTACCCGGTTGTATGCGGTGGGCTGCAACGGCTGGCAACACGGTTTGTACATCCTCAGGCAGAACGGCATCGCGTTGCTGAATAAATGCCCAGGCTTTTGCTGCGTTCAACAGGCCCAGTCCGGCGCGGGGCGACAGACCGTTAGAAAACTCTCCGCTTTGTCGGGTGTAATGAATGATGTCCAGTACGTAATCCAATAATGCAGCAGAGACGTAGACAGAACTGACCTGTGTTTGTAACAGATTGAGTTGGGCTGGTGTAATGCAGGTTTTCATGTCTTCAATCAGTTGATGTCTGGGATTACCGGACAATAATTCACGCTCTGCCTGCGGATCCGGATAACCCAGTTCAATACGCATTAAAAATCGATCTAGCTGTGACTCGGGCAATGGAAAGGTACCGATTTGATGGGCCGGGTTTTGCGTGGCAATGACAAAAAACGGTTCGGGCAATACATGAGTTGTTCCTTCCACTGTTGCCTGACGTTCTTCCATGGCTTCCAGTAGCGCGCTCTGTGCTTTTGGTGTCGCTCGATTGATCTCGTCCGCCAGAATCATTTGATTAAACAAGGGGCCAGGGTGAAAGGTGAATTCGTGATTTTCTGCATTGAAAACGGTTGTACCAATAATGTCGGCGGGTAACAGGTCGCTGGTAAACTGAATGCGTTGATAATGCAGGCCAAACAGTTTTGCCAGGGTGTGGGACAAGGTGGTCTTGCCTACGCCCGGCACGTCTTCAATTAATAAATGGCCTTTAGCCAGCATACAGCAGATGGCCAGGCGAATTTGCAAAGGTTTGCCAAGAATGATTTCTTCAGTGGCTTCAAACAGGGATTGTAAGGGTAGGCTCATATCAAATTAAGCGGTTTTTGTTGCTTAATCAGTATAGATGAAGAATTTCAGTACATAGAAAACACACGATTAAAGCCTGTCAGTATTCACACAAAAATTAGATGAGGCAGGTTTATATTTTTCTTTACTTGGGGTAAAACACAATATATAGTTTATGCGTCGTGGTATTGTTAGCATATATTGTGTTTTATGCAGGCAATGAAAAGGGAATCCGGTGCAACTCCGGAACTGACGCGCAACGGTAAGGAAGAACGAAAACAACCGGGGGAACCCAGGCACTGTGTAAGCACAGCAAGCTGTTGTTGTAGGCGATGCATGGCATCACGCTTCCAAGTCCGAATACCTGCCACGACCCACCTTAATCTTCGCGTATGAGATGCAGGGGTATTGCTCGCAGGATAGAGCAGGGCCCATCTCGGCGTGGAGGATTAAGATTCACGCGATTTGGATGAGGTTTATCATGAATAACTTTGCATTTGACGACACATTGTCGTCGTCTTCCGTGTCTTTTGCACACACGACTTCTCTGGCCCCTTTAACGGTCATCAAACGTACCGGTCAGGCAGTTCCTTTTGATGAAAACAAGATTTCACTTGCCATCAGCAAAGCCTTTGTTGCCGTGGAGGGGGAAAAAAGCCTGGGTTCAGAGCGGATGCGTGACAGCATTGCGCATATTCTGCAAGACATTACAAATACACTTTACAGACGTTATCCTGCCGGTGGCCAGATCCACATAGAGGATATTCAGGACATGGTTGAGCTGGGGCTGATGCGTCATCAGTTTCATCAGGTAGCACGCGCCTATGTGCTGTATAGAGAGTCTCATCGGCAGCAGCGGGACGCGCGTGAAACGGATGAGATTCAGCATGCAGGCGTGCACCGGCAGGAAGAACAGCAGACAACAGATGATATCCGGTCATTGCTTGCCCAGGCCTGCCAACAGCTTACAGCGGTAGATCAACACAAGATGCTTGATCATTGCCGTCAGGTGCTGCATCACGGCCTGGACGACAAAGATAAAATTTCCGCCATGATTATGGCGATTCGCCCATTGATTGAATTGGATCCAGACTATTCATTTGTGTGTGCAAGATTGCTGATTCAGCAACTGTGGCAACAGGCTGGCGCGCAGGTGCCAGAGGCAGAGAATTTAAAGGGAGATTATGCCGGGTTCTTTCTACAACTGGTGCCTTATGGTGTGCAACAGCAGATATTGGATTCGCGCCTGGCAGAATTTGATTTGCCCAGGCTGGCCACAGCATTAAAGCCGGAACGCGACGTATTGTTTGATTATCTGGGCATGCAAACCCTGTTTGATCGCTATTTTCTGCATGTGGACGAGCAACGCATAGAATTGCCCCAGACATTTTATATGCGTGTGGCGATGGGGCTGGCATTGAATGAAGCAGATAAAAATACACGGGCAATCGAGTTTTATGAGCTGTTGTCCAGTCATGATTACATGGTCTCGACACCGACCTTGTTTAATGCAGGAACCACACATCCGCAATTATCCTCTTGTTATTTAACGACAGTGGATGATGATCTGGACGCAATTTACAGCGCAATTAAAGATAATGCTTTGTTATCAAAATGGGCGGGCGGCCTGGGTAACGACTGGACGCCGGTACGCGCACTGGGGGCACGGATAAAAGGGACCAACGGTTTGTCGCAAGGCGTAGTTCCTTTTTTAAAAGTCGCCAATGATACTGCTGTGGCGGTAAATCAGGGCGGCAAACGCAAGGGGGCCGTATGCGCCTATCTGGAAAGCTGGCATCTGGATATAGAAGAATTTCTGGAATTGCGCAAAAACACCGGCGATGAACGTCGGCGCACACATGATATGAATAGCGCCAACTGGATACCCGATTTATTTCTTAAACGGGTGATTGAAAATAAGCCGTGGACCCTGTTTTCACCCCATGAGGTGAGCGATTTACACGACTTGTTTGGCAGCGCATTTGAACAGCGTTATGTGGAATATGAACAGTTAGCTGAACAAGGCAAAATGAGCTTAAGCAAAACCCTGCAGGCACGCGAGTTATGGCGCAAGATGCTGAGCATGCTGTTTGAAACCGGCCATCCGTGGATAGCCTTTAAAGATGCCTGTAATATCCGCTCGCCCCAACAGCACTGTGGCGTGGTACATTCTTCCAATTTATGCACGGAAATTACGTTGAACACCGCACAAGACGAGATTGCAGTATGTAACCTGGGTTCCATCAATCTGGTTAATCATCTGCAACAGGGAGCGCTTGATAAACGCAAGCTCCAGCAAACGATTACAACGGCTTTGCGTATGCTGGATAATGTGATCGATATTAACTTTTATGCCGTGGACACAGCGCGGGAATCCAATTTGAAACATCGTCCGGTAGGTTTGGGAATGATGGGGTTTCAAGATGCGTTATATGCTTTGAATATAAGTTATGCCAGTGAGCAAGCCGTGCATTTTGCCGATCACTCAATGGAATTGATCAGTTATTATGCCATTCAGGCATCCGCAACGCTGGCTGCTGAACGTGGTCCGTATGCCAGTTTTGCCGGGTCGTTATGGGATCAAGGCATCTTGCCTATCGATTCGCAAAAAATACTCGCCAAGGAGCGTGGTAAGCACTATTGGAGTGGCGATAGCCGCATGCAGCTGGACTGGCAGCCTATACGTCAATTGATTGCCCGGCACGGGATGCGCCATTCAAATGTGATGGCGATTGCGCCGACCGCAACGATTTCAAATATCGTTGGCGTGAGCCAGTCAATTGAGCCCACGTTTCAAAACCTGTTTGTTAAATCCAACTTGTCCGGAGAATTTACCCAGGTCAATCCCTGGCTGGTCAAGGTGTTAAAGCAACAGGGCCTGTGGGATGAAGTGATGGTCAATGACCTGAAATATTACGAAGGCGAATTACAGGCCATCAAGCGTATTCCCGACGACATTAAACAATTATTTGCAACCGCATTTGAAATTGATTCGCGCTGGCTGGTTGAAGCGGCTGCCCGCCGTCAGAAATGGATTGATCAGTCACAGAGTCTTAATTTGTACATGGCAGACGCATCCGGAAAGAAACTGGACAACCTGTTTAAACTGGCCTGGTCGAGAGGATTGAAAACCACTTATTATTTACGTAGCCGTGCCGCGACCACAATGGAAAAACATGAGCTGCCATCGTCCACAGACGCTGACAACGAAGCCGCCACATTTTGCTCGATTACTGAACCGGATTGCGAGGCCTGTCAATGAATCAAGAGAACATCGTCAACCAATGGAATGATCCTTTTTCCGTCGCCATACCTTCATTGCATGAAAAGGCGTCTGCAGACACATTACTGTTGCCCTTCGATATGCCGGCAAATGCAGTGCAGGAGGAATCACTGCCGCCGATTCGAGCGGAAGATAAACGCATTGTGCAACGTGATAATCAGGTCATCAATCAGTTGGCACCCTTCAAATACCCCTGGGCATGGAATTTTTTTCTCAATGCCAATAAAAACCACTGGACCCCGCTGGACATCAACATGGCGCAGGATGTGCAGGACTACCAACATAAACTGACCCGCGAAGACCGCTTTGTTTATGAAAATGTGCTGGCCTATTTGACGACCTCGGATATTTTGGCCATGCGCAATATTGGTCTGGCGGTGATGGAAAAAATGAACGCACCAGAGTTGCAAATCTACCAGGCCAGACAAGTCTATGAAGAAGCGCTGCACACCTGGACCTATCAGCATTGTATTGAAACACTGGGGATTGACCCGCAGGAAATTTATAACCGTTATCGTGTGGTGCCTGCCATTTACGGCAAGATCAAGCTGGCAAACGAACGGCTGGCGACAGTGCTGGATTCACAAATGGATTTGAGCAGGCAGGAGAATCTTGAAGAATTTGCTATGGCTTATCTGTTTTTTGCTGCCGTCTTTGAAGGCTGCTGGTTCTACAATGGCTTCAGCCCGATTTTTTCATTGCAGCGCCGGGGGTTGATGAAAGGAACTGCCGAACAACTGCAATATATTATGCGCGATGAAGTTATGCATTGTGCGTTTGGATTACGTGTGGTCAAGCACCTGTTGCTTGAGGAAAACCTGCAGCTGGATACGGATCGAGTACAAGCCATGTGGAAGCAGGCGGAAGCGGCCGAACTCAACTATGCACACTATATATTGCAGGAACCTGTGTTGGGCTATAACGCCGATGACCACATGGCACAGTTTCGCTTTATCGCTAATCGGCGCGCACGGCAGGTTGGCATGGTCGAGCCCTTTCCCGGAGCAGAAAACCGCCTGAGCTGGCTGGATGAACAGGCAAATCTGCGCAAGGAAAAAAACTTTTTTGAAACCCGGGTCACCGAATACCAGACCGGCGCGGCGCTGGCCTGGTGATACATCAATCGGCGACATGCAACATGTTGAAGCCAACGATAATACCCTTTGAAAAGAGGTCTCCATTTTGGCCTGTTTTTCGCTTCTTGTGATGTGTAATGTGCATGGGACAGCGGTTTTTTAGGATGGTGCGCAAGGTGACAAGGGATATGCCGCGATTACTGTAACATACCCCTGGTTCTTGCAGAACAGTCTGTGTCCTTGCTTTGTCATCAGAAATTCATAATCGGGTGAGAGTGTTCGTTTACCTATCATCTAGTGTTTATTTGTACCTGACCCCGGTTATATGACCCTCTTTTTCCCGTCTGAGTTGACGCGATTGTTATGTGTGATTATACTAATTGTACTTGAAACTGTACATATCAATTTAAAGAGGTTCCTATGGATGCGATAAGCTACACCGCAGCCCGCGCAAATTTAGCTAAAACAATGGAAAAAGTTTGTAATGACCATGACCCAGTGATTATTACGCGAAAACGAGAGTCTCCTGTAGTAATGATTTCCTTAGAAGACTACCAAGCCATGGAAGAAACTGCATATCTACTACGTTCACCTACGAATGCCCGACATTTACTTGAGTCTATAGCCGAACTTGAAGATGGAAAAGGTATTGAACGAGAATTAATAGAATGACACTCACATTTTCCTCCAAGGCTTGGGACAACTACTTATATTGGCAAAAAACTGATAAAGCTATTTTAAAAAGGATTAATACGTTAATTAAGGATATTCAGCGTGATCCCTTTGAAGGTATTGGTAAACCAGAACCTTTAAAACATAGCCTCTCTGGTTATTGGTCAAGACGCATTAACGATGAACATAGAATTGT
>SPJL01015262.1_pt1 | contig 19129 bp, 13 predicted proteins | sample 3741751 | NCBI WGS metagenome assembly SPJL01 (sample SAMN10925998, study PRJNA522277) | cold seep metagenome | isolation source: Elba SIP-enriched marine methane seep metagenome, extraction at timepoint T3 | place: Italy: coast of Elba, Mediterranean Sea | reverse complement strand
TCTTTATACCGAAACCGATTTTTACTACCGATTCTTAAAGCGCTTTTACCAACGATCTCGTTCACTTTTGCAACAAACTACCGTTCTTCTACGTTAACCCTAAAAATCCAATTTGCAATTTAAAATCCCCTACCCATGATCATTTTAAGCATTTTTTTGCTCGTCCTCAGCGTATTTAGTTACGAATTTTTAAATGAGGCGAAGTGATTTTTTAAATGAAACCACTCCCAAAAAAGCGGGCTTCCGAATCATTCGGAAGCCCGCTTTGCATTGGAGGACAATGGAGGTTTTATTTGGTTGCTGGCTGTGGATGTACCGCTCGGTACATTTGGTCAATATCTTCTCGGGAAAAGATGCCCAATAAGCCATTCTGAATGATCAATTCTTGATCTCCTGCCAAGTGGATATAACGGAAGCCATAATTGGTCCGAGTGGAGTCAATAGCGTTTTCGAAAATAAAGCCGTTTTCCTCTTCTTCCACTACTTTGGAAAAGAAAGGATTTTGTTTGACCTCGGCCAATTGCTCGGCGATCAATGTTTTCATATCGCTATTGAGCGAGCGTGACGCAATAATCTGGATAGAATAATTCTCATCACCCGTAATGGTGACATCTTTGAGGATACCCATATCGACACTTTTGACTTTAGCACTATCGGGCGCCAAAATGGTAATTGGCAAACCGTATTGTAAGAGGCTAAGGGTTTCAAGCTGCTCGTTATTTTCAGAGCTACAGGCGTAAATTAAACTAAGAAATAAAATAAGAACAATTCCAAGTCTCATATATTATTGTTTTTTGTAGAGTGGTGATGATACAACAAAAATCCCTTTCCGCCAAGCGTAAAGGGATCTATCATGGATTGGATTCGTAATCAGGCACTTTAGCCTTTACTGTATTCTCAAAAAAGTCGTTTCCAAAATTGCTTAGCTTTTCTTAGCCTTGATCGTGCAACCTACCGCTTTGGTAAAGTTGGGATCGGGCATTTGTCCAGCTTCTAATGCTTCGATTGCCTTCTCTAAATACTTCTCCGTCACAGCAGAGGCATCGCGTGCATTATTGTCGATAGCACCAATGTAACGCACTACCATATCCTTGTCGAGCAAGAATACGTGAGGGGTCTTGGTGGCACCATATTGAGGGTAAATTGCCTGTCCTTCATCGAAAAGGTAGAGGAAAGGGAAAGATTTTTCTTTCGCCCGCTCCTTCATCAATTCGAAGCTATCCTCTGGTTGTACCCCAGGGTCGTTAGGATTGATGGCAATTACCGGGTAGCCTTTAGCGGCATATGTATTGTGGAATTCGACGAGGCGATCTTCATACATTACAGCATAAGGGCAGTGGTTGCAAGTGAAAGTAACCACGTAACCTTTTACATCTGTCATTTCGCTCAACGAATGCTCTTTGTCGTCGATACCCATTAGCGAAAAGTCAGTAGCTTTATCGCCTACTTGGTAGCCGTTGAGTTGATCTGTCTCATTAGCAACCGCAACGGCTTTAGCGTCGGGAGCTTGGTTGACGTTTTTGCCTTCGTCGCTAGCGGTGGTTGCCTCTGCGTTTGCTTCTTCGTTAGAAGCGGTAGTGCAAGAAGAAATTCCAGTGCCTAGCAAAGCCAGACCGATCAACATTACAAAAAACTTTTTCATCATAATTTTTTTAAAAAAGGTTTGACAATAGTGTTTAATTCCTCATAAGTCTCGAAAGACTGTTCCCAAAATGCTCTAGTATCTCGGTTGTACACCAGTGTAGCGGGGATGGCCCCGGACCATTGGGGGCTTACTTTATCAATCCAAGTATTGGCGTCGGGATCATCCAAGACCCATACTTCAGATTGTACTTTGTTTTTCTTGATAAAGGGTATTAATTTCTTTTCGATTTGTTGAGGAAAATCTAAACTGATTAAAATTAATTTTACTGGATCATTGGCATAAGCAGCGCCTAATTCTTCAAAGTATGGCAATTCTGCTACACAAGGCTTACACCACGTTGCCCAAAAGTTGATGATGTAGGTCGTATCTGTATCCATATGGAAAAGATGCGCTAAACCAGCAAAATCTTTTACCGGAATTTCTGCGGCGACTGTTTTGGCCGGAGCACTTGTCTCGGCTTGGGCTGACTCAGACTGCTGCGAACAGCTCCAGCTCATTCCAACAATTAGCAAGATTAGCCAATAGTGAGTTTGTTTCATCATCAATAGGGTAGATGGGATGGATTAAAAAATCGTTGCTTGGGCGAAAAAAAAAAAAGATTTTTGTTTCAAACCCGTTTACACTAACTTTAACTTCTTCCTGACCCAAATTGTTTGTATGTACGGCAAAAGGTATCTATATTTTTGTCTGCTCTTGACCTTAATTAGTGGTAATATCAAGGCTCAACAAGCGACATTTGAGCATTTGACTGGCCCCGGAAGTGCCCTGCGCAGCACCAAAGAGGCTTTATTTGGATTGCCGCTACCGACGGCCTGATCCGCTACGATGGGGAAAAAGTGGTAGAATACCACCACCGTCGCGCCGATTCAAGCAGCCTAAGCCATAATTACATCCGCCACATCTACGAAGATCACCGAGGCCAGTTGTGGCTCGCCACCCGGAATGGCTTAAATTGCTATTCGCCCTACACCGAAACTTTTCGTCAATACCATTACCCCGAGACCAAAAATTTTCAAGCACGCAATAATATTCGCCAAATCTGTGAAGATTACCAAGGCTATATCTGGTATAGCACCCATGATGGCGTTTTTCGCCTCGACCCCCACACCGAGGAGCGATTGCATTTCCTTCCCAAAGTCGATCAGCCACATTCGCTTACCCACAAAAACACTTTTGCCATTTACGAGGATCAAAAAAAACGCCTCTGGTTTGGCACCCAAAATGGGATCACCCTATATGAAAATGATGGCAGCTTTAAATTCCGTCAGATCTTACCAAACGCCGCTCAGAATGGCTTGACCACCGAAAGGTTTTTTGGTTTTGACGAACAAAGTGATGGTACGCTTTGGGTTTCTAGTGATCATGGTTTTTTCCGAATAAGAGAAGAGGAAGATGACTTTTATTTTGAATCGCTCAATAAGCTGCTTAGCGATTCAACAGGATGGAGTAAACTGTTTATCGAAGATTTTCAGATCATTGGAAATGAAAAAATCTGGCTAAGTACTTGGGATAGTGGCATCGCTGAAATAAGCCTAGCTTCTCAAACCGATTCGTCTTATCAGATCACGCTCTACCAAAATAATCCTGACGACCCCGCCTCTATTTCGATGAATAAAGTGTCCGCGATTCTTTATGATCGCTCGGGCTTACTTTGGGCAGGTACGGGGGTAGGTTTGGATAAATTGGAGACCAAGTCTAAAAAGTTTCGGACCATTGAACCGATTAAGAGGGACCCGGAGAGTTTGTGAAACCCCATCGTGACGGCTATTCATAAGGACAGTTATGGGAATCTTTGGTTGGGAACTTACGAAGGACTCTATTGTGTGGCTGCGGATAAATTGGCCGCTGAGGATTATCGCGTCCAAAAATTTGTACCGGATGCTACCGATCCCTACAGCCTAAAACACCATCGCATTTCGAGTTTGTTCGAAGACAGTCTTGGCTTTCTCTGGGTTGGAACGTATCAAGGACTACATTACCTTGATTTGCGCAAATTTCCTTCTTCTCGCCGTTTTGATCGTTTGACTTCTACTCATGGTCTCGTTCATTGGTGGGTGCCTTTTATGTCGGAAATCCGTCGGGGAGAATATTGGTTGGGGACTTATGATGGATTGCAAAAAATGTATTTCAACCCTCGGAAAGATCAGCAACCACGGCTAGAGGATTATTTTCCCGACCCGGATGACCCTACTGCTTTTCCAAATTTGCAGGCTTCGGATATTGCAACCGATCGTTTTGGAGAAACTTGGCTTCTTGGTCGCGGTGGCTTGAGTAAGGTGGTAGAGGGAGATGGTAAAATTGCCTTTGAAAATTATGAAAACGATCCTCAGGATACGACGAGTCTGAGTAGTAACTCTTTGACTTTTTTACATCTCGATGGAAAGGGACGTCTTTGGATCGGTAGTCGTTTGGGACTCAATTTGTTGATTCAAGAAGAAGGAGAGGCTTTACATTTTCGCAGCTTTGGAGTGCGCGATGGTTTTCCCAATTCCGTGATTCAATCGATTGGAGAAGATGATCGGGGGCATTTATGGTTAGGAACAAATCGGGGGCTCGTGCAATTTGATCCAGAGGCTGCTCTGGCCGGAGAGCCGAGTGTGCTAGGGGTGTACTCCAAGCAAGATGGATTGCCCAGCAATGAACACGAACCTCCAGTTTATTTTACCCAACTAAAAGTCCTCAATCAAACCGTAGCAATCAATGAAGGAGAGGAGCCCTTGCTTCCCTTTGCGATTTCCATGACGGACAGTTTGCTACTCCGCCATGATCAAAATATCTTTTCCCTCGAATTTGCCGCACTTGATTTTACCCGCCCCACTCAGAATGAATACCGCTACCAACTCCGTGGCTTCGATCCCGATTGGATCTCCAACGGCACCCGCAATTCCGTTACCTACACCAACCTTCCTCCCGGCGATTATGTGCTGGCCGTACAAGGGAGCAATAACGATGGATTGTGGGCAGAAACCCCACGCGAACTGTTTATTCGTATTCTTCCTCCTTGGTGGAAAACTTGGTGGGCTTATTCAATTTACACCTTGATCTTTTTCGCCTTATTATATGGTTTTATCCAATGGAGAACTCGCCAAGAGATCGCTCAGTTGACTTTACAAAATCAAATTATTGCCGCTCGCAGAGAGGAGCGTGCCACTTTACGCAAAAAAAATGCTGCTGACGTTCACGATGAATTGGGAAACCGTTTTACCAAAATTTCTCTCTTCCTCGAATTGGCAGAACGTGAATTGCAAGCGGATTCTAAGCTACATTTGTGGTTGAAAAAGATTCGTCATAATTCCCTAGAACTGGCCGATGGCGTTCGCGATTTAATTTGGAGTTTGGACCCCGAGCAAGATAGTCTTAATGGCACCCTGCTCCGTTTACAGGAATTTGGTGATCGCTTGTTCGACTATTCTTCCATTGATTTTAAGACCAAAGGTTTGGAGGCCGAATTGACGGATATGGACCTCGACCCTGAGTTGCGACGTAATTTATTATTGTTGTTTAAAGAGGCGATGAACAATTGTCTTAAATATTCGGAGGCCGAAAATGCCTATTTGGAAGTAAAACAAGGCCCCAGCCATTTGCTGATCCAGTTTAGTGATGATGGGCAGGGCTTTGTGCTAGAAGAACAGCAACGAGGGAATGGCTTAAAAAATATGCGCGAACGCGCTCAACGATTAGGAACGGAACTAATTATCACCAGCACTCCGGGCGCTGGTACAAAAATCGGGGTGGAAATCACCCATATGGGTTAGTACTGCTTTGCTCAAATTATACTAATTTGGGAAGTGGAGATAGGTAATTCGCAGGGCAATGGAAATTTCCAATGTCGCGACTTACTTAGCATTTACGCTATGACATTTGCCCGTATCCACGGCACTAGACCAATGGTCAATTATTTGCTGGTGGGACGGGCCAATTTTAGCTACTGCAAATGAAGTAATATGAGTCAAGAAATTATTCATGTGGCTATTGTAGAAGACGACGAAGAGATTCGTCAAAGTCTTGCCTTGATCATTAAAGGCACGTCGGGCTATTATTGTAAACACACTTTTGTGGATGGGCCTTCGGCTTTAAAAGAATTACCCAATGTCTATGCTAATGTGATACTGATGGATATTGAATTACCGGGGATGTCGGGTATTGAGGTGATTAAAGCACTAAAACCCCAATTGCCTGCTGTAGATTTTTTGATGCTCACGGTCAAACAGGATGCTGCATCTATATTTGCTTCCCTTTGTGCCGGGGCCTCTGGTTATCTGATGAAAGATACCCCCCCGAGCGAAATACTGCAGAGCATTACCGAGGTACATGCAGGAGGCGCTCCCATGAGTACGGCGATTGCCCGGCAGGTGGTCAATTCCTTTCAAAAGAAACCGCTTGCTTCTCCTTTGTCGAGCCGAGAAACAGAAATTCTTCAACTGCTCTAAGTCCTTTTACCCCATATGGTGGATTGCCCGACCCGCCATGGTAAGCTAATTTTGGAATCGATTTTATCATCCAAAATTAGAACATGAAAAATTTATACCTCGCACTGTTACTATTTTTGAGTAGCTCACTTCTATTGGCTCAAGGTTGGACCTACGTCGGTGATCAAGCTTTTATCAAAGCTGGACCGGCGCATCTGACTACGCATCAGGGAGAGCTTTACCTCGCTTTGGGAGAGGACGACCTTGTCGGCCAAGCCACTGTATTGCGTTTTGATGGAAACGATTGGCTTAGCTTGGGGGCGCGCGGTTTTTTCGAAGCGGGTTCTAGCGATCACTTCCTTACTTTTTTAGGCGATACGGCTTATGTGGCTTTTAGAGATGTGGCGCAGAATACTCGCTTGACGGTAATGCGTTATACAGAGGCCTTTGGTTGGATCAATGTAGGTGCGGCGGGTTTCTCCAATGGTGGCGCAGCGCAAAGTATTTCCATGGCCTTTGATGGCGATACGCCCTATATCTGCTACATCGATAATTCTGATGTTTTTCGGACGGTGGTACGCAAATATGAAAACGATGCTTGGATTTCACTCGGACCAGATATAGGCTTTTCTCCACAGTCGACCTCGCATGCAGAACTAAAGCTTTTTGCGGGTATACCTTATGTTGTTTTTAAGGAAATACTAGGAGCAATCACGGTGATGAAATACGAAAATGACGAATGGGTTAGCTTGGGAACGGCTTCTGATGCAGTGTCAAATACGGGTTCTCCAAATTTGGAAATTGGTGCGGATGGAACCCTTTACGTCGTCTATCAGGATTTGGCGAATAATGCTAAAACGGAGGTCCGTCAGTATAAAAATGGCGCTTGGACTTCCGTAGGGGGAGATGCCGTAACACCCGATGGTGGCTACGACCCAGACCTGAGCATTGACCCGGAAAATGAAAATCTATACATCGCTTTTCGCGATCAGGCCAATGATTTTAAAGCCAGCGTAATGCGTTATCGCAATGACAGTTGGGCCTATGTTGGACCAGGTGGTTTTTCTGATGGAGACCTCAGTGCCATCCAACTGGCCATTTTGGATGGCCTGCCTCATGTTGTTTTTCTCGAAAGCCCCAATAATGATGGAACCTGGGTCAGCGTAATGAAATTTGAAGGTTCTACTTCAATCAAGACATGGAGCGAATTGCCAGAGGTTCAACTTTTTCCCAAGCCGGCTACGGATGCTTGCGCCATTGATTTACCCGCCAGCGAAATTAAAGGAGGGCAAATCGTGGATATCCACGGTCGGCAAGCTAGACGAATAGCTGCTGGTGAAAACCGTTTGGAATTGCACGATTTGCCCTCTGGTATTTATTGGCTGCGGGTCGAAACCAAAACGGGAATCTACCGCGCCCGTCTGGTCAAGCCTTGAGCGGTAAAATCTAGCGCATTTACCCGCTTTACCCGCAGCTTGGGTTAATTATTCCGATTAACCTCTCGCCAAGTACCATCGCCATTGGAAATAAGAGTCATGGAGCTATTGGCAATAGAGGTGAATCCGGCCGTCAAATTGAGAAAGGCGCTACTGGTAATATTTACGCCAGCCTCATTAAAAAGTAGGGTAATTACACTGCCACGAGGAAAGCGATCGGCTAGAAGATCGTTGACTCGGGTGATGGTATTGGTTCCGATAATTTCAAAATAATTGGCATTACGTGGTAGGATGAGAAAACCGGTAGCGGGAGTAGACCCCGTACCATAGGCCTCGACGAGTAAACCATTAAGTTGACCACCAGAAGTACTAATCGGTGGCGCGTCTAAAGTGGGCAATTGATTGCCAAAGGCTAGGGTAGGAGTACTGAGGTAAATAGTTAGTTCGGCTCCAGTCGTATTGGTGATTTCGAAGGCAAAGCGCGATACGGCATCGCGATTGACGAGTGCATTCATGCCTACGAATTCCCAATTGCCACTGCCACTATGGGCCTCCGAGATAGTGACTCCCGCAGGTGCGTTCGTAAGAGCGAAGAACACATCGGGATGATCCACCTTGGCATGGATACCAAAGTTGGCCTGATCAAAAAGAGGTAAATCTAAGATGGCGGGAATGGCATTACTCGTTGGTTCTATGTCTGCCGTTCCGCCCGGAGGTACCGTGATACGCAAAACATTATGATCGGCGAGTAGCTCCGGAGGCATTACAGCGACACTTACCCCATCGCCTGAAAATTGCCAATTGCTGACGCCTGCTTCGCTAGGGGAATAAAAGTTTGGATTGCTAAACTGATTGGTACTAGAGTTGCGATACTGGATGGCTTTACCGCTTTTGAGGTTGATAAAATTATTGCCTTGATCTAGCGTGAGGCCTCCGGCATAGGTTCCCGTTAGCACCGAGTTTAAGGTATTGGGGTGGAATTTTATTAGTGGAATTCCCACGGCTTGGTTAACTCCTTCGATGCGAATTTCCGAACCAACGATTTCTCCATCATTAACCACCAAATGCCCTGCGTCAGTAGTGGGCGGTTCAATCACGACTTGGTTAAAGGTATTATTGTTGCCACCATCAACGAGGATGCCATAGAGGAAACCACCACCAGAAATTTGACAACTGTTCCAAGTATTAGAATTGGTAAAGCTGGTACTATCTTCGAGAATGTGGAAGCCGACTTTACCATTGCGAACCCGAAGATTACTAAAAGCGGCATATGCCACCCCACCTGCGTTTTTGGAAACCAAACGCAAGCCCGGGCCATTGAGAAAACCACTCACCAAAACATTGCGAACTTGGACGCCTTCCACCAAGCGGGCATTAGCCCTGATTACAATAGCTCCGGTAGCAGTGCCGCCACTATTATCCCGCAATACCAGATTGTTGACTTGAGCATTATGACCCAATATCCGAATGGCAAAACCACTGCCTTCATAATGAAGTAAACTGCCATTAAAGGGCGTTTGCAAAGGCTCACTGCCGGGGCCTTCTCCAACCAAGGACACCCCATCCTTGAGAATCAAATGTTTGGTAAGTCGGTACACGCCCGCAGGTACTAGTACTTGTTGCCCCGTGACGGCCGCACTATCCAGTGCTCGACGAAAGGCATTGGTATCGTCGGTGGTGCCATCGCCTAGGGCACCAAACTCGGTAACGTAAAGGCCCCAGTCGGAGCCGGGGCTACTTGCGGCTCTTTCAGCGTATAAGGCTCGGGGCGTCGAGAGTATTTCTGAAGTACTACTTAAGGTATAGTTACTTCCTCCGTCAAGATCAATTTCTACTTGTAGGAAGTTTCTTTGCGACCAATCGATATCGGCAAAGGTGCCCGTACTGGCTTGTCCTGCGCCAACGTTGATTTGAAAAACGCCGTAGTCATTACTCGTGACTTGATGCGTTTCGACATAGCTTGCATTATTATTAGCGCGTCTGGGGATAATGCTGACTTGTATTCCCAGGTCTTGATTACTCAATACCTCGCCAGCGCTATCGCGTACGACACCTTGGTAATTGAAAGCGGATTGAGCTAATAAAATATTACTACTGAGTAGGAATAATAGTAGGCTTAGGTTTGTTAAAATAAGTTTCATTTTGAAAATTAATTGTGGTGGTAAAATCAGAAAACTTGACTTGATTACAGCGGTAGAGACATAGCAGTCTCAGTGCTTGGCAATTGATGCCAGCACAAATTTGATCCATATAATCACAGCAATAATCTTTACTCTACAACGAGGAGTTGGTTACCAATGAATTGTTGATTTTGAAATAGTCGTACTGCGTAAATACCCGGAGTCATGTTTGCTAAAGAACCAAGGTACTGCGTGGTGTTTTGAGAATTGGAAATGTCGGAATGTAGTATGGTTTTACCCAAGGCATTGTTTACAGTAACACTTAAGGGAAGGTCAGTACTAGTCGATAAATACAAGTAAATCGGACCAGTGGTAGGATTGGGGGCGATTGTAAAATTTAAGTCAGTGTGGGATTCATTTGAGCTTGGACTGTGGCGCCAAGTAGCTTCGTCTTCATCTTTTTCTGTAGGGGCGGGAGGGGAGAATTTACCTTGTTGGAATCCTCCAGTTTGGTGATCATAGTCTTGAATGAGTGGGACAAAAACCTCTCCCATCGTCCAGCTTAGAGAATGACCTTGATCGGCGACTTGAAAACCTCCAGCGTTGCTTAGTACTTCACTGGATAGCATTTGTCCTATGCCTAATTGACTAAACAACAGGCATAGTAAAAGCGATGAAATCTCTTTCATGTTAGATATTGATTAGTGGTTTTGGGTACGTGTTCGGAAGTGTTTGGGAAAGGCGATAGGTGTCCTTGATGAAAAGAATGACGTATTAATTTCTATCGACAACCTAACTAGTAGAGATGAGTAGTTACAAATTTAACATTAATATGGTGGATTACAAATAAATTGTTATAAATTTTGATTTTCGTGAACTACTTAATGAAAGGAGAATCGATAGACGCGATAGGATTTGTTTTGAACTAGGATAGGAAGGTCGAGGATATGATCAGCGGTGGTGAGTAAATAATGGACGCCTTGTTGACGAAAGCGGAGCCATTCCTCCGGTGATCGTTGGCGATAGTTTGCTCGGGCCTGTTCTTGATCCCGGCCCAGCTTCCGATCCTGCCAGTTGATGCCATACACTTCTTGGATGCGCTCGTACCAAATGGGCAAGGCATCCTTGCGATGCACCACCGTTTTATAATCGATATAACAAGACCGCTGGCTGTAGTATTTAAAACTGGTCATATCGATGGGAATGATAAAGGTAGCCTCAAAGGGGGTAAGGTCCCGGGCTTTCAAAGCAATGTCGATGGCATCGCTTTGCGCACTTGGTGTTTTCCAGGCCCAGTCGTACTGCCGCATTTGAAAAGGGCCAACAGGAAAAGCCATGCCCAGCAGCGCTACCAAGGCCAATACCATCAAGGCCCAGCGCCCCCTGTTTTGCCAAGCTGCACTGGCTAGCCAAGGCCATTTTTGCTCCCCCCAACTTAATACCGCCAAGAGAGCCAAGGCCTTCAACCAAATCGTACTCTTAAACCATTGCGAAGCTAAAATACTCGGACTCTGTACAACGTAAACACCCAAGGTATAAATCAAACAACCCAATAAGGCCAAACCAAAAAATAAACTTAAGCGCGGCCACCGCCGCCAATAATAAACCAAAGCAAAACCAAATAATGGCAATAAAATCCCATAGGCCTTGAGCGAAAAATGAGCGGGGAAATAATGATGTGCTACCCGAAACTCTAGGATCTCAAATAAGAGCGCAGGGTCGATACTGCCTCGGTCAAATTGAAATTTCAAAGAGGCAACCCACCAGCCCGCGGTAGTGAGAAAGAAGCCCGCCATTGCCAATATACGCGGCCAAGAAAGCTCCAACTGCCCCCGCCATTTATCCAATATCAAAACGCCTCCCAAGAGCAAAAATAATTGACTACCTGCTACGGGATGAACCAAGGTGCTCAAAACCAAAAGCAAGATACTTGGCCACCATTTTTCCTTTAGAAAATAATACAAGCCCCAAACTCCGATCGACTTGGCCAGGAGGCTGGGGATGAAGGTATTGTAGTACAATTCGTTGCCCCCCAAATTGAGTCCGTAAAAAGGAGGTAGCCCGATTAGTAAAAGCAATAGCCAACTCAAGGCATCGGAATGTAGGATATGTCTGGCAATGCCATACCAAGCACCGAGTAGGAGCAAGGAACTCAACAAATGCAGCAGGGCACAAAACCAAGGCAGGGCTTCCCCTGATAAGGCGAGCAATTGGCAAAACCAATAGCGTTCGTTGGGGATGGCGGCGCTGATGTATTGGACGTAAAAATCGGAAGGGTAGAGTAGCTCTGGCGATTGTAAAAATAAGGCATAGGGCAGTACCTCTACCTGGTCGCCTCGACCAAAGCTATAAGCCTGGACGGCTAACCATAAAACGTAACAAGCCATCAGGCCTATTACGGTCCACCAACTCCATAGAGGAGCAGCGCTTTTATTGTGCACAGCTGTTAGTTATTGTTTCAGATTATTTATATGCCAAGCCTAAACTCTAGTTTACCCGATAGCCAATTCCCATCCGATCAAGTTCAGCCACAAAGTCGTTGTCTGCATTGACCTTGCATCCGCTAGAAACCGTTTTTAAGGAAGTTTTATTGGTTCGATCAAGGAATACCATTTTGAGTTTATGCTTGCCTTTGCTGTTCTTACAAAGTAAGTCGATTTCATCAATCAAAGATTCCGATAACAGATCGATGGGCAATTTGAGGGTAATCGATTCCGTCATATCGGCGGCGATATCCTCTAGCATTTTAACCTCTAAAATCTTTAATTGATATTCGTCGCTATTGTATCGTTTTTGATACTGTCCTTTAATAAAAACGACATTACCCTGCTGGAGGATATTGCTAAACTGAGCATAGTCGCTACTAAAGAGGGGGAACTCAATAGCGCCGTGGTAATCGGCTAAGGTGAAAAGTCCCCAACCCGTTCCTTTTTTACTAATCCGATGACTAGCCGCAGACATGATACCCGCCAAGTTGAGCTTTTGCCCTTTAAACTGTTCGATCCGATCGAGGCTACAGGTGGTGAAGTTTTGTACCTCAATTTTATAATCATCGAGCGGGTGTCCACTGATGTAAATACCCGTAACCTCTTTTTCTTTATTGAGGGATTCGAGCAAACTCCATTCTACCTTTTCGGGCAAATTGGGTTCTGGAATCATGGCATCTTCGGAGTCGCCAAAGAGCGAGTTAGCCGATTGTGACTTCTGCGATTGATAAGCATTGCCATAACGCAGTAGGTGTTCGAGGAAGGTATCGTATTTTTCGGAAGGAGCAAAGTAAGTGGCGCGGTTGAGGATGGGGAAAAGGTCGAGCGCTCCACCGAGCACCAAACTTTCCATTACCCTTTTATTGACTGCCTGTAAGCTCAAACGCTGGAGCATATCAAAAAGACTTTTGAAACTACCGCCTTCGGACCGTTCTTCCAAGATCGCTGCCACTGGCCCTTCTCCCACACCTTTAAGCGCCGAGAGGCCAAAACGAATGGCTCCGTCTTTATTGACCGTAAAATCAGAGGCACTTTCATTGATATTCGGGCCGAGCACTTCGCAATTCATCCGGTGACATTCTCGCAGGAAGAAGGTCAGTTTGGTCAAATCGTTTTTATTGTGCGTCAATACCGAGGCCATAAACTCCGCCGGATAATGGGCTTTGAGAAAGGCCGTTTGGAAGGCTACAAAAGCATAGCAAGTGGAATGCGATTTATTAAAGGCATAGGAGGCAAATGCTTCCCAGTCTTTCCAAACCTTATTGAGTACTTCCTCGGGGTGACCATTCTTTTTACCCCCTTCCACAAATTTGGGGTGCATCTGGTCAATGAGTTTCTTTTTCTTCTTACCCATTGCCTTCCGCAACATATCCGCTTCCCCCTTCGTAAAGCCCGCCAGTTTTTGCGACAGCAACATCACCTGCTCTTGATAGACCGTAATCCCGTAAGTCTCTTGGAGGTATTCCTCCATGGCGGGTAAATCAAAAGTGATGGGTTCCCGTCCGTGTTTACGGGCAATAAAGTTAGGAATGTATTCTAACGGGCCGGGGCGGTACAAGGCGTTCATCGCGATCAAGTCCTCAAAGGCCGTGGGCGCGAGCTCCTTCATATATTTCTGCATTCCACCACTCTCGTATTGGAAAATCCCGACCGTCTCTCCACGTTGGAATAGCTCATAAGTTTTGGGATCATCCAGCGGAACAGCATCCGGGTCGATATCGACGCCGTGCCCTGCTTTGATCATCCGTATCGCATCGCGAATAATGGTTAGGGTTTTCAAACCCAAGAAATCCATTTTCAACAATCCGGCATCTTCGGCTACGCTGTTGTCAAATTGGGAAACCAACATATTGGATTCCTTGTCCATTTTGACCGGCACGTATTTGGTAATCTCATCGGGAGTAATTACCACCCCACAAGCATGGATTCCCGTATTCCGAATCGAACCTTCTAATTTTCGAGCAGTCCGAATCATTTGACCGATGTCGTCACTACCATCCGCTAGGTTGCGGAACTGGTAAGCTTTGTCGACATCCTCCGAATTCATCTCCGACTTGAGCTTAGGATCAATGTCTTTTTCTCCTAATACCTTTTTCAGACTTGCTTTGAGGTGGGTCGGAAAAGTTTTTGCCACCCGATCCACTTCAGGTAGAGGGATATTCATCACCCGGCCTACATCCCGTAGCGAGGATTTGGCCGCCATCGTACCATAGGTGATAATTTGAGCCACCTGATTACGACCATACTTTTCGATTACATAATCGATTACCTTGGCCCGTCCTTCATCATCAAAGTCGATATCAATATCCGGCATCGATACCCGTTCAGGATTGAGGAAACGCTCAAACAGCAAATCGTACTTGATGGGATCAACATTGGTGATGCCGATGCAATAGGCTACTGCGGAACCGGCGGCAGAACCCCGGCCGGGACCAACGGCTACGCCCATTTTACGAGCGGTGGTGGTAAAGTCCTGTACAATCAGGAAGTAACCCGGATAACCCGACTGGCGAATAACTTCTAATTCGAAGTTAAGTCGTTCTTCGATCTGCGGCGTAATTGTGCCATAGCGCCGCTTGGCACCTACATAGGTGAGGTGGCGGAGGAATTCGTCCTGGGTTTTGAATTTTTCTGGTAAGGGGAAATTCGGCAAGAGCACATCCCGCGCCAATTGGAGCGAATCGATCTTGTCGTAAATTTCTAGTGTATTATCGAGGGCGTAATGCTCATTGGGAAAGCGTTGGGCCATCTCGGCTTGAGTCTTAAAATAGAAATCGGAACTAGGGAATTTAAAACGTTTCTCCTGCTCCAATAAGCTATTGGTATTGACACAGAGTAAAATATCGTGTGGCGCCCAATCTTCTTCCTCCACATAATGCGAATCATTCGTCGCAATGACCTTGATTTGATATTTGTTGGCCAGCTTGATCAATTCCTGATTGATGTCTTCCTGGCTGATACCAAGGCCATCGATGTTTTCCAAACCACTATGCCGTTGGATCTCTACGTAAAAGTCTTCGCCAAAGAGGTCATACCACCAGCGGAGCAATTCCTCTGCCTTTTCCAACTGACCATGCATAATGGCTTGAGGAATTTCTGCACCGATACAACAGCTCGTCGCGATCAATCCTTCATTGTATTTCAGCAACAACTCCTTATCGATCCGAGGGAATTTGCTGTAGAGTCCTTCCATAAAACCCAAAGAACAGAGTTTGGAAAGATTTTCATATCCCTTTTGGTTTTTAGCCAGCAGCAATTGGTGATAACGTTTATCCCGTTGGCCTTTGGCCTTAGAAAAGGACTTGATATGACGATCTTCGACCATATAGAACTCGCAACCGATAATGGGTTTGATATCGCGTTTATTGGCCTCGGCGACGAATTTGAAGGCCCCGAACATATTACCGTGATCGGTGAGGGCAACGCCTTTTTGGCCATCGGCCTTGGCTTTGTCCATCATCGTGGCGATGTCGGAGGCTCCATCGAGGAGGGAATATTGAGTATGACAGTGGAGGTGGAGATATTCAGGCATAAGTATGATTGAGTAAAAACGAAGATAGGAAAAATAGAAGCTTTTAGGGTGGAGATGACCTTCGAAATTCTGGTTTTATGGTCTGGTGATAGATTAGGGCTAGAAGTAGAGGCTTGGGGCGATAAAGTGGAGTAATTCCCTTGCTTTTTGGACTTGGGGTAAAATGGGCTCGGGCACATAAGTTAATGTTGTAAATTTTCCCTAATTGGGAAGAAAATTCCCATATGTGGAATATTTGTGCAAGTGGTAAATATGTAAAATGTTGATTGTCAGTGTTTTAGTTTTTGGCACAATCTTGAATAATAGTATTACCGAGCGTGTTATTGAATATTTCCTTGAGTAGCTTTAGATTACTCTTTTAGAATACGCGAAGCGAGTGAGTTTCTAGCAAAAACAAATATTAGAACCACAGGGTTCTTTTGACACAAAAAACGTTTGAGAGGGTTACAAAAGGAAAACAATACATCACACTCCGTTGCTGGCCAAATTTAAGTCGGCAACGGAGGATGTACAACGCTTCTACAAATTGAAATCAATATTTGATTAAGAATAGCTTTGGGGAAATGAAAGCCACATCTTTACGAAAGTGAAGGGTGGCTTTTTTTATTGTCCCAAACTATCACCTCTCTAGCCCTTCATTCTGAGCCTGGCCAAGGTAAGTGCCATGGCCAATTGTTCCTCCGGCTTAAGATTGGTATTATCCATCACTATGGCATCGCTAGCTTGCCGCAGGGGGCTATCGGCCCGGGTAGAGTCGATATGGTCGCGTTCTTCCAGATTATGACGCACCCAATCGAGATCGGCGGGAGTACCTTTTTGCTGGAGCTCGACAAAGCGGCGTTGGGCTCGGACTTGAGTAGTAGCGGTAAGGAAAATCTTAAGTTCTGCATTGGGAAATACTACCGTACCAATATCACGGCCATCCATGATAATGCCTTTTTGCTCTCCCATCTGCTGCTGCTGCTGTACCAAGGTGCGGCGAACGGCAGAAATCGTAGCTACGGGACTCACCAAGTCTGATACCTTCGTTTGCCGAATTTGGCTTTCTACTTCCACCCCATTCAGATAGGTGAGACAGTCCTTATCGCTCCGTTCGAAGTGAATCTTGATATTTTTTAGGGCCTCTTCGACGACTGGTAAATCTTCGTGATTGATATTTTCTTGGATGAGGTAAAGGGTCACCGCTCGGTACATGGCACCGGAATCGATAAATACATAGCCCAAATCAGCCGCCATTTGGCGCGCTAGGGTACTTTTCCCACAAGAGGAATAGCCATCGATGGCAATGATGATTTTCTTCAAGGACAATTGCGCTTTAGAAATGCTGAAATTTTTAAACGACCTCTCTTTAAAAGAGATGCGCTAAGGTATCGAATTGAACCCAAATTTCTAGCGAAATTCCTTAAGCTTTCAAACGACTTAGAATCAGATTCCACAATTTTTCATATGGGATGATTTCTAACTCTGCATTGAGCCCTCGATAAAGGAAGGGCGTCTCAATCAGTCGGTTGTAGTACTTGCTGACATTGCTCAAATTGTCGATCTGGTAATCGGCCTTGGCCAATTGTTGTAGCAGACGGATAAATTGGATCAAACGGTGGTATTCTTCCTTCTTCAGCTGGCGATTGGCGTAGCTTTTAAGGCGATCCACTCGTTCGGTAATGGCGTTGTATCCTTTTTTCTCCACAAAAAAGAGAATTTGAGCTACTACCATGTGGACGGTATAGATCCGTTGATCCTTGGGATAGAGGATAGGATCGTTGAGGAAACGGGAGATACGGAAAGATTTCCGGCGCTGGGTGAGTAGCACGGGGTTAGACTCGCCCATACTTTCGATGATATAATTGAGGTAGATATCGTAGATTTTCCACTTTTCGCGATAATTGGCCGTTAGTTTCTTAAACTTGCTATGGCCATTGGCCCGTTTGAAGATGGCCAGTGCATTGATGAAGTTGTCGGTGTGTAAAGCGAGTAAAAGATAGTATTCCATAAACAGGAACCAGGTTTCACTACCTTCTGGGAAGGACTGGAGACATTTCTCGGCATTGATTTTTCCGTTTTTCCAATCGCGGAGGTGAAGGTAAGCCGACATCTTTTTCATCTGGAAGGTAGCCAGCTTGTCGCTTTGGTAATATTGAGGGTTATCCTTGATGTAATTTTCTGCCTTAGAACAGACTTCGAGCATGGCATTGAAGTCGTGGAGCATCTCGTAGCGATAGGTCCACACCAAGTACATATTATAAATCACAATCGGAGAATCGTAGATTTCGGATAAGCCGACGAGCGCATCGCAGTAGGTATCGATCTTTTCTAAGAGATCTGAGGTTCTACTGTGCGATTTATGGTAGTTCATCACCACCCGTTGGTACAATTCTTCCGAACGAATCTCTGCATCCAGTACATTTTGAAACTGTTTGCTGTATTGATCGTAGGTTTCGTAGTTCTTTTCGTCTTCCTGGCTAGCGGCATAACGACGGAGGATGCGCGAACAGTTGACGATGACATCGGCAAATTTAAACTTCAGGGCCGTTGTCAAGATTTGACGAGCCAGGGCCGCAGCCGTATGATTAGCATTATTGGACAAAAGTATTTTTACCAAGGTCCAATCCTTATTTACAGAATAATAGGCCCGATCGTAATTAGAAGTAGAGGGCAGGTTGACGTCCAGAAAGAACAAGGTATTGAGCAGGCGTTTGCGAAAACGCGACTTGAGCTGCCGATATTTATCATCGGTGGGGCTACAACCGTAGAGAAAATTAGAGGCATCCCGGTCGTTCTTAAACTTTCCAGCCATCAAGGCCTCGTAAAATTCGTTGAACTTGCTGTTTTTATGCTTGAGCGAATGGTCGTCAAAAATCTCAATTTTTCGAACCTTCTTTTTAGTTACAATCTTCGATATTTCGATCAAATTCTTCATAAGTCCGTTAGAATGAGTTCAATGTTTTCAAATTTAACAATAATCAAAGACAAATGCTTATTAAACTGTCACATTATTAGCCTAAGTGCATTACGGCTGGTAAACAGCTTTGTTACCCGATTTAGCGGTTGATTAGATTAATTTTTGATATTTAACAATAATGATACTTGTTGAAGCTTGGTAAATAATAGCTTACGAATGAAATAATGACATATGTTTTGTGGAGAATTTGAGGAATGGCGTGGTTAAAGTAGAAATCACTACTTCTTAATCAAGGATGTATCCTTAAAACTCAAAAGGAAGGTAAAATTTAGGTGGGAATCTGTGACGTCGATTTTGGGCATGGTAATACTGGGTAGGAGAAATGAAAAAAGAGCTTTGCTGTAGCAGCAAAACTCTTGAGTATCTTTGATCGCAAACCATTCCAGGGGAATGGAGCGAACCGTCGGCGATGTTTAACCGCTTAGTACTCGTCCTCGTTAAATAAGAAGTCGTCCTTACGCGGATAATCCGGCCAGATGTCTTCAATAGTGTCGTAAACTTCGCCCTCATCTTCCATCTGCTGCAAATTTTCGATTACTTCC
>SPJL01004631.1_pt1 | contig 19145 bp, 18 predicted proteins | sample 3741751 | NCBI WGS metagenome assembly SPJL01 (sample SAMN10925998, study PRJNA522277) | cold seep metagenome | isolation source: Elba SIP-enriched marine methane seep metagenome, extraction at timepoint T3 | place: Italy: coast of Elba, Mediterranean Sea | reverse complement strand
GGTGGGTGTGTTGCATCAGTCCAAGCGTTTTAGTTTTGACCGTATGCACCATCAGCTACCGTCAAGATTAGGCAAAGTGTGTAAAAGTTTAAGCATTAAGCGCTTTATCCAGATGGGTAGCTTAGGAGCAAACCATCGCGCTCCAAGCGAATATCAGCAATCCAAAGCCGCAGGCGAAAAAGCGTTAAAAGCCATGGAGGGTTTGTTGTTAACAACATTCAGGCCGTCGGTGATTTTTGGTAAGCAAGATCAATTTATTAATTTGTTTGCCACGTTGGCAACATGGCTTCCAGTCATTTTACTGGCAAAGCCAGAGACAAAATTTCAACCAGTCTGGGTTGAAGATGTGGCTGACAGCATCGTGAAAAGTCTTGATATGCTCGATACCGTTGGTCAGACTTACGAGTTGGCAGGCCCCAAAGTCTATACCTTCAGAGAACTGATTCAACTGATTTTAAATACGCTTAAAGTAAAACGCTGTGTCATCGGCTTAAATGACACTTTGTCTTATTTTCAGGCTTTTTTGATGGAGTTGCTGCCAATTAAATTAATGTCGCGTGACAATGTCAAATCCATGGAGGTTGATAATATCAGTCAGTATCCATTTCCAGCGATTTTTGATATCGAGCCGACTGCACTAGAAACAGAAATCGAAGAAATGCTGGTGGATGCTACGCCGCGTGGCGCTTATCACCGTTTTAGACAAACGGCGGCCAGAGAAGGTGTTTCTCGCTAACCAATGGATAACTTCAAAACCTATCAGGTTGGTGGTGCGATTAGAGATGCGTTATTAGGCTTGTCAGTTAAAGACCATGATTATGTGGTCGTAGGTGCTACTGCAGAGGACATGCTAGCGGCGGGCTTTCAATCGGTGGGCAAAGACTTTCCTGTTTTTTTACATCCAAAAACGCAGGATGAATATGCCTTAGCGAGAACTGAGCGTAAAACAGCTAAAGGTTATAAAGGCTTTGAGGTGCATGCAGCAGCTGATGTCACACTTGAAGAAGATTTAGCAAGGCGCGACTTAACCATCAATGCGATTGCCAAAGACGAAGACAATGATCAATTGATTGATCCTTATGGTGGAAAGGCGGATATCGAAGCCAAAGTATTTCGCCATGTTAGTCCAGCCTTTGTTGAAGACCCTGTACGTATCTTACGATTAGCTCGGTTTTCCGCCAGATTTCCAGACTTTATTGTTGCACCTGAAACCATGGCACTGATGCAACATATGGTCGCAGAAGGTGAAGTCGATGCCTTAGTACCAGAGCGAGTTTGGCAGGAGCTGTCAAAAGGCATCATGGAGCAAAAGCCCTCGTGCATGTTTGAGGTGTTACGCGAATGTGGTGCATTACAAATACTGCTGCCTGAGTTGGACCGTTTGTGGGGTGTGCCGCAAACGGCTAAATATCATCCTGAGGTCGACACAGGCGTACACATGATGTTGGTGATGGATTATGCAGCTCAAGCGCGATATTCACTGCCAGTACGTTTTGCCGCCCTTTGTCATGATTTTGGTAAGGGGGCAACGCCAAGAGAAGTGTTGCCTAAACATATTGGCCATGAAAAGCGCAGTGTCGACTTATTAAAAGATGTGGTTAAACGACTTAAAGTGCCAAATGCTTGTGCCAGGTTGGCAGAGATTGTTGCCGCCTACCATGGCAAGATGCACCAAGTATATAAAATGCGTATGTCTAGCCGCTTACAGTTGCTATATGACTTAGATGCGTTCAGACAGACACAGCGCTTTGAAGCCTTTTTACAAGCGTGTGAGTGTGACCTACGTGGGCGTACTGGTTATGAGAACGCGCCTTTTGAGCAAGCAGATACTTTATTGCAGTTGTTAGACCAAGCAAAAGAAGTGGATGTCGGTGCTGTGGCCAAACAGTGCGACAAACCGCAAGAAATCAAAGAAGCAGTATTCAAGGCAAGGCTGGCTGCTTTAGGTAGCGACTCAATATAAAAGTTACCTAGGGAAGTTCTTTACCATCATAGGTAATGAACCTGCTTAGTATTGCTTAGATTCACCATCAGTTATTTGCATCAGCCCGCAGCACTGGTTTGCGTATCCACCAATGAAATGGACTACTGATGACAGTTAACCTTTTGCACAAATGTCGCTGTTGGTGCCAGTGATGAGTACCGTTTACGTGTTACTTATTTGCCTGCAAGATAGCAGGCTGCTTTTCCAGCTGTTGTTCAGCCAAAGAGGAATATAACGGCTTACTAAAAATACGAGAAATAATCGAGGCAATCATGGTCACCGCCATTAGGCTCAAGACCATCTCATGACCATCGATCATTTCCATGACGATGATGAATGAGGTGAGTGGCGCTTGTGTCACACCAGCTAAAAAGCCAGCCATACACAAAGCGCAGATGGCAGCAACTTGAAAGTTGGGGAATAAAGGCATCATGTCATTGGCAATGCCAGCGCCGATTGAGAGTGATGGTGCAAAAATACCACCAGGAATGCCGCTTAAATAGGTAAAGACAGTTGCTAGAAATTTAAGCGGTGTATATAAAAAAGATTGTTCTGCAGAGCCAGACTCTAGAATCTCTTTGGCATAGTGATAGCCAGAGCCATGCACTGCGCCATCGGTAGCAAAGCCGAGCAAAGCCACCATTAGGCCGCAAAAGCCGGCCCAATAGACGGGGTGTAAGCGACGTAATGCACCGACTTTGCCGCGAACGCTATAAGTCGATGAGATCAAGATACGACTAAAACCTCCGCCTAACACGCCGCAGACCAGCCCGCATGCCACCACGGGATAGACAATGTCGCCGCCAATATTGGCGACTGATAAAAAGTCAAAATAGACATAGTTGCCTTGTAGTGAGATAGAGACCAGGCCAGACAGCACAATGGCTGAAATAATGACACCGTTAGTCTTTTGCTCAAATCGGCGGCCCAGTTCTTCAATCGCAAAAACAATCCCTGCCAGTGGCGTGTTAAATGCAGCAGAAATGCCCGCAGCACCGCCAGCCAGTATTAAATGTTTAGGGTCTACGGTGAAGTTTTTGGGTAAAAAATGGCGAAAGCCATGCATGATGCTTGCTGCAACTTGTACGGATGGCCCTTCTCGTCCAGATGAAAATCCGGCAGCCAGCCCAGCAATGCCAAGGAAGATTTTGCCAAAGGCAATTTTAATACTAATTAAGTTTGGGTAGCGAGGTTGGTTGCCATCGATCTGTAATGCCGCAATCGTTTGAGGAATACCACTGCCTGCACTACCTTTAAACCAGCGACGACTGATATACACAATCGCCATGCCGACTATTGGTGTGAGTAACAACGGTGCCCACCAATATTGGTTCTGTACATGAAAGAACCAGTCAATTGCATATTCTGTGGCACGTGCAAATAAGACTACTGCTAACCCTGCTACCGCAGCAGCAAGCCAGACGACAATACGCCCATGCCAGGCGTCAAAGTCTGTTAAACGTGCACTTTTTATAGATGAAAGCAGCTCTCGTAGGGATTGCATGTGAGTGGTTCGGATTTTATTACTATTCAAATTCTATCTTAAATGAATGACTTATATCTAAAAAGTTTGATTAAACATTGTTAGCTGGGTTAGTTTTGCAACATATATGCCAAGTAGCCGCTGCCTGTGCTAAAGTCACGGCTTTTTAGTCAAGATACATTATGGTAAAAGCTGCAATTTTTGATATGGATGGTTTGCTCATCGACTCTGAGCGTATGATCATGCAGGCATGCATAGCTGCCGCTGCAGATATCGGGATTGACTATACGCAAGCTGAATTTGTGCAACTCATTGGCCGTGCAGGCGCAGATTCAACACGCTTATTAATAGAGCAATTGGGTAGCCAGCAGGCATTTAATCAAGTGATGGGCGGATTAGACAGTAGACTGGCTGAGCAAGATCATGCTTTTCCATTAAAGCCAGGTGTTGTTGAGCTATTAGCACACTATCAAGCCCTTGGAGTGACTTGTGGTGTCGCTTCTTCATCACCGATGTCACATATACAACATCGTTTAGCTAAGGTAGACGTGCTTGACTATTTTGAACATCTGACCAGTGGTCACGAAGTTGAAAATGGGAAACCCAATCCAGATATTTATTTACTAGCTATGCAAAAACTGGGCGTGGAAGTCTCTGATTGTATTGCTTTTGAAGATAGTGAGCCAGGTGCCAGAGCAGCAATTGCAGCTGGTTTGGATGTTGTCGTCGTGCCAGATTTAAAGCAGCCAAGTGATTTCGTACGCCAACAAGCACACCAAGTGGTAGAGAGCTTGACTCAATATCATCATTCACTCTCCAAATAAATTTCTCATCTAAACTTTTGGTCTATGCGTATCGTCCGAAATATCGGTGTTATCGTAGCCTAATTGCCTGATTGTTTCGAGTGCTGCTCGATTAAGATTAAGTTTGGTTCTATGTGTTGACATAACGCGGGAACAAACGAATTAATCAAGCAGTGAATGAGCATGAACAACAAACAACAAATTCATATACACGCCGGACAAAGCCAAATTAACCATTGGCCTGCACAGGCCTGCCGCCACACAATATATTCAGATTCTCGCGGCTAATTGGAGCAGCTGGATGGAGTTTCAGGTTAAAGCGGTCAAGCATAGCCAGATGCAGTTATTGCAGGTGACGGCAAATAATATGGAAGATGCGATGGCACAAGTTACCCAACAGGGTTATGTGCCAGTGTCTGCCAAACAGGCTTCTCGCAAACTTAGCCTTAAGCAAAGTACTACCTTTGAGTTAAGCTTATTCAGTCAGGAGTTGCTTGCGTTGTTAGATGCAGGTTTAAACCTGGTGGAGGCGATAGAAACGCTTGCAGCTAAAGATGAGGCAAACAGTGGCAAAGCCGTACTAGATCAGCTATTACAGTCTATGTATCAAGGGCAAACTTTTTCTGCTGCACTAGAAGAACAGCCCAATATTTTCCCAGTGCTTTATGTGGCGACGGTTAACGCCAGTGAAAAAACAGGGAATCTTTCTGAAGCGCTAACACGCTATGTGGCTTTTGAAAATCAGGTTGAAGTGCTCAAGAAAAAAATTGTCAGTGCCTCAATATATCCTGTGTTACTGATTGGCGTCGGTGGTTTGGTGATCTTCTTTTTATTAGGTTTTGTCGTGCCAATATTCAGTGGCATTTATGAAGGTACAAATGGTGAGCTACCATTTTTATCCAGCGTTTTATTGTCCTGGGGGCAGTTTTTGGCTGATAACGGCACCATGGTACTCACAACCGTTATCGTTGGTTTGATACTGCTCGGTTTTGTTCTATCCAGACCAAGTGTCAGACAGTCCTTATTGCAATTGTTATGGCGTGTACCAGCTATTGGTAAACGTTTAAAACTGTATCAGCTTTCCCGCTTTTATCGCACTTTGGGCATGTTGCTTAAAGGGGGCACGCCGATTATTGCTGCGCTCCAATCGGTGGCGGGTTTATTAGATAGCAGCTTGCAACCACGCATGCAATCCGCGGCTAAAAGCATTAGTCAGGGACAGTTGATTTCAGCAGCCATGACCAGTACTGACCTGACCACACCAGTGGCAGAGCGCATGCTGATTGTGGGAGAACGGAGCGGTAATATTGGTGACATGATGGATCGCATTGCCAGCTTCTATGATGAAGAGTTGGCACGTTGGATTGATTGGTTTACTAAGTTATTTGAGCCAATTTTGATGTTAATGATTGGTTTGGTGATTGGTGTGGTGGTATTGCTATTGTATATGCCGATTTTTGAACTGGCGGGCAATATCCAATGACGATGGCAGAGACATTAGACCAGACATTGCAGGACACAGGTGTGATAGATGCTGCCATGGTGCAGAATGCGCGTGCACAGGCGGCAAGTCAGCAGCGTCCAGTGTTAGAGGTTCTTGAAGAGCTATTTGATCAATCCCCCAAATTTTTTGTCGGTGCGTTGGCAGATGCTTTTCACTTTACGCCGATCACCATGCGCAAGATGCATCAGCTAACACCAGCATTCGACATTGTCCCATTTGCCAAAATGCAGCAGAAACAATGTCTGGCATTTTTGGATGAAGATGAGCAGTTAATGCTAGTAATGGCGGATCCGTTTAATGCCAACTTGCAAGAGTGGGCCGTCGAATACATTAAGCAGGATTTTGATTGGCGTTTAGCGCATAGCAGTGATGTGGCAGCGTTTATTGCCAAACATGAAGAAAGCTTGTCCGCGATGGATAGCTTTAGCGGTGATGGTGAGTCTGAAGGTGGTCAAAACAGTGATGAAAATATTATTCACCTGTCACTGAAAACCATTAATAAAGACCCCAACCCAGTAGTTAAGCTGGTTAACTCGACTTTGTATGATGCGTTAAAAAATGGCGCCAGTGATATTCACCTTGAATGCACTAATCAGGGTTTAGTGATTAAGTACCGCATTGATGGTGTGATCGCCAATGTGAGTAACGTACCGGGGCTGGATAATGCCGATCAAGCCATCTCACGGATTAAAGTGATGTCGCAGTTAGATATTGCAGAGCGTCGTATCCCGCAAGATGGTCGCTTTAAAGTGATCTCCCAAGGGCGCGAAGTCGACTTTCGTGTCTCGATCATGCCAAGTATTTATGGTGAAGATGCAGTCTTACGTGTGTTGGATCGCAAGTCAATTACTGAAGAAAGCAATGGCTTGACTTTAAAGGCTTTGGGCTTTAATCCCACGATAATTACACAGTTCAGGCAGCTGGCTGCTGATCCTTATGGCATGGTGCTGGTGACTGGCCCAACAGGTAGTGGTAAGACCACATCGCTTTATGCAGCCATCTCAGAAGTGAATACTGGGCACGACAAAATCATCACGATTGAAGACCCAGTGGAATATCAACTGCCAGGGGTGTTGCAGATCCCGGTAAATGAGAAAAAAGGCCTGACTTTTGCCCGCGGTTTGCGCTCTATCTTGCGGCATGATCCCGATAAAATCATGGTCGGTGAGATTCGTGACCCAGACACAGCGCAAATTGCAGTACAGGCAGCGTTAACTGGTCACTTGGTGTTTACCACCGTCCACGCCAATAACGTGCTCGATGTGATCGGACGTTTTATGCACATGGGCGTTGACCCTTATAACTTTGTGTCTTCAGTGAACGGTATTTTGGCGCAGCGATTAGTGCGTGGTATTTGCCCACATTGTGCGGAGGACACAATGCATGATGCACACACTTTGCAGCAATCAGGTATTCCATTGACGCTGGCCAAAGCCATGAAGTTTAAAACCGCCAAAGGCTGCGGACATTGCCGCGGTACAGGTTATCGCGGCAGGATTGCCGTAGCAGAATTATTAGTATTAAACGATGAATTAAGAGAAATGATTGTCGCGCGCGAGCCCATTAGAAAATTAAAAGAAGCAGCTAAACGCAGTGGTATGCGCAGTATTAGAGACTCGGCTTTACAGTTGGTGGCTCTGGGTAAAACAACTTTAGAGGAGATTAACCGTGTTACGTTTGTTGGCTAATCATTGCTTTGTTTCACTCAGCAAAAACACCATCGCGCTGGTATACCGTGACGGTTTAACCGGTAGTGTCATCGGCGAAACTTATTTGGCCTGGCAATCTAAAGAAAGTTTTGACTGGCAAACGCTAATATTTAAACTCGAGCGCGAACTAGATAAATTTAACTTGCCAGAAAAGACTAAATTGACGTTTACCTTGTCCACAGACATGGTGCGTTACCTCACCTTACCTGCACAGCAAGTAGCAATGAACCAATCTGAAATGCAGATGTTTGCGCAAGCAGCCTTTAAGGAGATCTATGGCTTTATCACCTCGGACTGGTTGATTCGTTGCCATGACTCGCCGCCCAACCAGCCGATTTTAGCATCAGCTATTGACCAAGCACTCTTTGATAGCTTGCAAAAAATAGCGCAAAAATATGATTTTAAACTGGTTAGCGTTCAGCCTTATTTGATGACAGCAATGAATGCGCTGCAACCACAGATTAAAAATGCGACGACAATTTTGGCTGTAGTTGAGCAAAGCCGCATTGTGTTTGCCAATATAAATGAAGGTGTAGTGACCCAAGTGCGCACGCATCCTCGTGCGCATGATTGGCAAAAAACATTGTCGCAATTGTTAAGCCGAGAGACTTTGATAAATGACAATAACGTCAGAGAAATGATGGTCTATGCCCCTGCACAGGGCAAGGCGGTGATTCCGTTGGCTGAAGAGTGGATGATCAAGTCTCTTAAAGTCAAGCAAACCAAATTAAGTGATGAACCACCCTATGCAATGTTGGAGGCCTTGATATGAGCACACAATTAAGTCTAGATTTTGTTGAACAGCCAGTCTGGTCATTTCAACGGTTTTCGCCATTAAGCCTAATTTTGTTTGGCTTTGCTTGCATCATGGCTTTTTTTACTTGGCAATATTATGTCCAGCTACAAACAGAATATGAGGCGGTTTCAGCCGCCGCTGAAATCACAACGCCAGCTACTGTGACAAATGAAGCAGTTGTACCATTGACCGCAAATGAGCTCAAGAATGTGCGTAAAACGGTTGCAGACTTAAGCACACCCTGGGGTCAACTGTTGTCTGGCCTGGAAGCGATTAGGATGAAGCAAGTGGCGCTATTGCTTTTGGAGCCGAATAAGAAAAAAGAGCTGGTGACCTTGACGGGACAGGCCAAAAATGTGGATGCCATGCTGCAATATGTGGAAGCCGTTGCGGCATTGCCCATGCTTTCTAATGTGTATTTGCAAAATCACATGATCGAGATGAATGAGCCTAGCAGTCCTGTGAGTTTTACTTTGTTGGCGAGCTGGCAATAGTCAACGATGAACGCTCAAGCTATTATTTGGTGGATCACCGTGCAGGCCAAACGATTGGGCCTGTGGGGCTTGCTCGGCTTGCTGCTACTAGTGATGTGCGCGTTTATCTATTGGGTCAAGGTGCCCGCAGTGTTGGCTGAGATTGAGGCTGCAGAACAAGCGCAAGCAAACCTAGACCAACAATGGCAAGCCAAAAAACAAGCCCAAGCACAAGACCCGGCTAAGCAAGATGCTCAGGCAGCCGCAGTGTTTTATGAGCGCTTTAAGAGCTTAAAAGCGGTGCCTGCGCTATTAAAGCATTTGCATAAACTGGCAAAGCGTCATCGTCTGACGTTGGAAGTTGGTGACTATCGCTACCAAAAAGCCAAGTCGAAACGTAATGAAAATGGACAGTTATTGACTCAGTACAAAATGATCTTTCCTGTGGAGGGGCGTTATACCAAAATAAGGCAGTTTATTGAGACTGCGCTGGCAGAGAGTCCAGAGATGGCTTTGCTGGATTTGCAAGTGGTGCGCGAGGATCGCCATACCAGCTCGGTAGCAGCGCGACTGGTGTTTGCGGTGTATGTAAAGGGTGACAAATGAGTCAGGATAAGCAATCACAAAAGGGTATGAGTACCTGGGTCTGGTTAGCTTTGCTGGCAACTGTGGTTTTGACTTTCTGGACTGCGACGCAGGAAGAAGAGTCTGATGATGACGATATGGTTGTGGTGGCGAATGACAGACCACGCAATAAAATCAGCGATTCAGAACGAGCGAAGACAAAGGCGGCTACGAGCGAGTTACCGAGTAACCGTTTAATCGATTGGGATCAATTGGCGCGTGAATCTGGATCGTCGCCCAAAAATTTATTTAGCAGTGCAGATTGGACAGATCGAAAAAAACGGATGGCGCAGCGTGTGGAAAAAGCGCCACCAACGCCACCACAGGCGCCGCCGATACCGTTTAACTATATGGGGCGCATGGACGACGGGCCTAATGGCAATGTGATTTACCTGGCTGACCGGGAAAGGTCTTACACCGTCAAAATTGGTAGCAAAGTAGGCCAGCAATGGCGGCTGGATCAAGAGGATAAAAATAATTTGCATTTTACGTATTTGCCCTTAAACCTGACGCGCACTATGTCAAAAGAGGCTAATGGTGCGGCTGGGTTTAACTAAGGAATGTTCAATATGAAATTACACATGATGAAACATATAAACTGGAAAGCGACATGGCTAAGCCTGTTTTGTTTGCTGTTGATGGATGTCAGTTTTGCCAAAGAGGAAATAACCCCGGAAGAAAAAGTTGAACAACGTATACAGTCCGTTGAACAAACACTAGATGGGGCAGAGCAGCCAACGGCTGAACGTAAAACCTATTATCGCAACCGCGAATATGCGATTAATGAGGTGTTGTTACAAGAAGCCAAAACCGCCCGAGCAAAAGGAAACTACCTTCTGGCCGAGCGCATGTATGAGCGAGTGCTAGGCTTTGCGCCTAAAAATCAATATGCCTTGGCGGGTCTAGCGTCGCTGGCGAGAGAAAAGCAACAAGCCAAAGACTTAGTCGAAGCAAAAAAACTGTTGGAAGATAACAAGGTTGATGAAGCGCGCGTGTTAATACATGACGTGTTGTTAGAGAATCCTCAGCACCCGTTGGCACGTCAGTTAAATGAGCAGATTGGCCTTAAAGTGGGCGATAGCCATGCGCAATTGCCGCAGTTAAAAGCGAAGTTTGATAAACCCGTGAGTCTGGAGTTTAGAAACGCCAACATCAAGCTGGTATTTGATGCTTTGTCGCGTGACACTGGGATTAACTTTATTTTGGATAAAGATGTGCGCCCCGACATGCGCACTAATATTAATGTCAAAAATGTCAGCATCGATGAAGCCATTGATACGGTGATTTCCAGCAATGGCCTTGCTAAAAAGGTTACTTCAGAAAATACGGTGATTATCTTCCCGCGTAATGCTTTAAAGCTAAAAGCCTATGAAGAATTGTTGATTCGTAATTTTTATTTGAACAATACCCAGGCCAAAGACGTGGCTGACTTATTGAAGTCAATGATCAAGACCAAGAATATTTTTGTTTATGAGCGCTTAAACATGCTGGTGATTCGTGACCGACCAGAGGTCATTAATTTGGCTGAAAAACTGGTCAACTCGATGGATTTGGCAGGGCCAGAAGTGATGCTGGAAATTGAGATATTGGAGGTTACAGCTAGCCGATTGCAAGATCTGGGTATTGTTTATCCTTCTCAGCTGTCAGTGATCAGTAGCCTGGATAACGGCATTACACTCGAAGAGTTAAAAAACATGAACAGCACGACAGTGGGCGTATCGGCAGTTCCATCAGTCAATTTTGGTAAAACAACGGGCAGTGTAAACATATTATCAAATCCACGTATTCGCGTAAAAAATGATGAAACGGCCAAGATCAGTGTGGGTGATAAGGTGCCAGTGGTGACAGTGGTGAATACTGCAAATGTTGGTTCACAACAAAGTGTTGACTATATTGATGTTGGCTTAAAACTAGAGGTTGAGCCTCACATTACTTTAGATAATTTTGTCGATATTAAAGTTGGTTTGGAAGTGAGTAGTCTGGGACAGGAAACTAGATTGGATAACGGAAGTACCGTTTTTCAGATTGGTAACCGTACTGCACAAACTTCGTTGCGTTTAAAGGACGGTGAAACGCAGGTGCTAGCAGGTCTGATTTCCGATGATGATAGGCGCAATATTAATAAATTGCCTGGTTTGGGTGATATTCCTCTACTTGGCAGATTGTTTTCTAATCATAGCGATACCAGCAGCAAGACGGAGATCGTGCTCGCCATCACTCCTCGCGTACTGGGTAATATTCCACTCCCGAGTGCACAGTTTACTGAGTATTGGTCAGGCACCGCGAATCACATTAGCGATAAAATTAAAAAAACGACTGCAGTGAATGGTAGTGCAGGAGCCGGTAATAGTCAGCCACAGAATGCGTTTGGTCGATTAATGAAACAACGTCAGCAGCAGCAACAAGGCAATCCATTTGGCGCAAAGTCTGTGATACCGGCAATCGATCCTTCTCAGGTGCCAAGCAAACCCGCAGGTTTGTCAGAAGCAGAAGTGAGACGAGCGGCTGAGCAGCGGGCTTTGCAAAGGCAGTCAGATCAAAGCCAGCAAACAAAGCAAAAGTCTAATAGTTTTATCCCTGACGTCCAATTTTTGAAATAATTTGAGCAGATACTGTAGGGGATGATGCGGGTTAAAGGCTTTACTCTTATTGAGTTGTTAGTAACATTGGCGATTATTGGTATTTTGGCGAGTGCGACCATGCCTATGATCAAAATGAGTGTGCAGCGCAATAAAGAGGCAGAACTCAAACATAACTTACGTACCATTCGAGAAGCCATTGACGCCTATAAACAAGCAGTAGACGATGGCAAGATTAAAAAGACTGTTGATGCTTCAGGCTATCCGCCTAATCTTGAAATATTGGTTGAAGGGGTTGAGAATGCAAAGAGCCCTGACAAACAAAAGCTGTATTTTTTGCGCAGAATACCGCTGGATCCTATGACGCCGATTGAAACAACACCAGGTGTTGAGCTTGATATGAGTGAGGTTTGGGGCTTGAGAAGTTATGACAGTGAAGCTGATGAGCCAAGAGAAGGCAAAGACGTATATGATGTATATTCGCTTAGCCCCAACGTTGGCCTAAATGGAATTCCTTATGCAAAGTGGTAATGCAAAAAATTATTTGAAGCGCAAACGTGGATTTACGTTGATCGAGTTGTTGGTGGTGCTGTCAATTATTGCACTGCTGCTAACGATTGCGACTCCTAAATACTTTAGCAGTATTGATCGTGCTAAAGAGACGACGCTTAAACAGGATTTGAACGTCGTACGTGAGGCGATTGATAAGTTTTATGCAGATAAAGGCATTTATCCAGAGAGCCTTGAGGCCTTGGTCGAAGAGAAGTATATCAATAAAGTTCCTTATGATCCGATCACCGAAAGCACCGAAACCTGGGAGCTGATACCCCCAGAGCCGCCCTTAGAAGGTGAGGTGTACGACCTCAAAAGTGGTTCACCTGATACCGCCAAAGATGGCACTAACTATAACGAGTGGTAATCGTTTGACTCAACAGCGTGGCTTTACCTTTATCGGCTTGATGATCATCATTGCCATCTCTGGTATTTTACTCGCAGCAGTCGGCACTATTTGGCAGCAAGATGTGCAGCGGGATCGCGAAAAAGACTTGTTGTATTACGGTGATCTTTATCGCCGTGCCATTACCCAATATTATGATCAAACTCCGAGTGGTGTTAAGCAGTTTCCGAAAAAATTAACAGATTTACTTTCTGATCGGCGCTTTCCAAGTCCACGCCATCATATTCGTGTTTTGTATCCTAACCCGATTACCGAGGATGGCAGCTGGCAATTGATTCGTGTTGCAGGGCGGATTCAGGGCGTGGCGACAAGTTCAGATAAAGCACCAATTAAAGTCAGCGGGTTTCCAACCAAGTATGAGGCATTTGAACAGGCGCAGACCTATGCTGACTGGCAGTTTGTCTATCAAAAAGACAATAATAATCAGACAAACAGCAACAATAAAGGCTTTCAGCAACAGCCAAAAACCAATACGTCTGGGGCAGGGAACCCATTCAAATAAATGGTGTGCTTAGGTTAAATCGTGCCAATTTCATCGAGCGCAGCTTGTAACTCACCGCTGGCTTTGAGCGCATCAATATCCAGTTTTAAAAAAGCCTCAATACGACGGCGCAACACAGTATAAGCATGCACAAAGCTGGCTTCGATTTCTTCTTCAGTGCCTGTGACGCCATCAGGGTCCTCAACGCCCCAGTGCGCACGAATCACATTGCCGATATATGCTGGGCAGGTTTCGCCAGCAGCATTGCCACATACCGTCACAACGATGTCTGGCACCTCGGGCAAGTTATCCCATGACTTACTATGATAGCCCTCTGTGCTGATGCCTTCTTTGGCTAGCAATGCCAGCGAACGAGGGTGAATTTTGCCTTTTGGTTTGCTGCCAGCACTCATTGCAGAAAAACCTTCTGGTGCCAGATGGTTAAAAGTGGCTTCTGCCAAAATTGAGCGGCAGGAATTGCCAGTACATAAAAATAAAACGTTCATTAACAACAACCTTGGTTTGATTAAGATTTTTTAGTGGGTTCAGAAATAATTTGTACTGTCTGCACCGCTGGGGCACAACAAGCACTGTCAGATGCCGCTTCTGTTTCATCATTAAATGTCGGCGCACTACCTAGCGTATGATAAGCCTCCCAGGCAATGCCGGTCGGATCCTGTACCCAGTGTTTGTCAGACTGCGCATAACAGCACGTCGTGCCTTCTTGCGACACCATTGCTAGCTCCGCTGATTCCATACGTGTTTTTAACTCAGTCAATTCTTCAGCGTTTTCAGCTTGGATCCCTATATGGTCAATGCCTGCTTTGCCACCACGGCTACTAATCGCAAAGTTCACCGCTGGGTCATCCAAAAGCCATTTGGCATAGTCGTCTTTTTTCACGCTGGGCTCTGCCCCAAAGACAGTGTTATAAAATTCAATACTTTGCGCTAGGTCTGTGACAGCGATATGTAAATGCATTCTTTTCATGTTTAGCTAATGCTCCTCTATTTGCTTAGCAACAGGTTTTATTGGTTTCACAGTTGCTTTGTTCGTTTTCGCCAGCACAGCAGTTTTCGGTTAAATAGGCAATTAGATCATCCATTGTCTGATAGCTGGCAGAGTAATAAATAAACCGCCCATCAGGATTAGCATCGATCAGGCCAGCATGGCTTAATTCTTTTAGATGAAAGGACAAGGTGCTGGTCGGAATGGCTAATGTCTCAGCAATCTTGCCCGCTGGGAGACCACGCTTGCCAGCTTGTACCAATAATCTAAAAATATTTAATCGCGCTTCTTGTGCAATTGAGGCCAAGAGCGTTACGGCTGTGTTTGCGTCCATGTATTATAGTTCCATAATTATAGAAATGTTGTCAATGATCTATTGTGTCATTTTGTCATGTGCCATTTTAGTGCAATTTATGATTTGAGTCTGATTCAACCCTTTTTACTACTCCTGTGTATTTCTCGTTCGTAATAATTTTGACCAAATATTAAATCGGTTTGCGCTATACTTTGGTGTATGAGTGAACAAACGCACCACACCAATCAAGCCTTTCTAGACCTCGATCTAAGTCAGTTTATTCAAATGCACCTGCTTCCAGATGCCTATACTGACACTGCCAAACAATGGTTTGGAGAGCTCGTACAATCCATCGCTGAGCAACAGCAACAAGTGCAACAACCACTAGTCGTCGGCATCAACGGTACGCAGGGTTCAGGTAAAAGCACACTGGCTGATTTTTTAGTCTATGCATTGCAGCACGCGTTCAATTTATCTGCTGTCGCTTTGTCGTTGGATGATTTTTATTTAAGCAAGGCAGACCGAAATCAACTTGCTAAAGACGTTCACCCTTTATTGGCGACCAGAGGCGTACCCGGTACGCATGAGACCAAGCTGGCAATAGAAACAATCCAAGCGCTTAAAAGCAAACAACTGCCTGTGGCTATAACACGTTTTAATAAGGCCGTAGATGACCGAGCAGAAACCACAGAGGTCGTTGACCAAGCGGTGGATGTGATTATTTTTGAGGGCTGGTGCGTCGGTGCCGAGGCGCAGAGTGAGGGGTCACTTACACTGCCAGTCAATGCGCTGGAATCAGAAGAGGATGCAGAAGGGCAATGGCGTGAGTATGTGAATGCTGCACTGGCAGGTGATTATCAGCGTTTGTTTGGCTTGATAGACATTATGGTGATGCTTAAAGCGCCATCCTTTGAATGCGTCTATGCCTGGCGTTTAGAACAAGAAGATAAACTGCGGGCGAAAACAGGCGGTGGCAAACAGGTGATGAGTCCAGAGCAGGTTGGACGATTTATTCAGTTTTATCAGCGCATCACCGAGCACACATTAAACATACTTCCAGCTAAGGCAAATTATCTGTTTGAGCTGGATGAACAGCGCCAGATCATGCAGCTGTCACACAAGCCCAATACATTGACAGCTATGCAGGATACGCAATGGCTGATTTTCACCGATATGGATGGGACGCTGTTAGACCATCACAACTATTCATTTGCGCCTGCAGAACCAATGCTCAAAACGATGGCAGCTGAAGCAATACCAGTCATGCCGATTACCAGTAAAACGCAAGCCGAGCTGGAAACCTTGCGCAAGGCGCTCGATAATCAGCATCCATTTATTATCGAGAATGGGGCAGCTGTGCTAATCCCACAAGGTTACTTTGATCAGCAGCCCACTGATACAAACACTGTAGGCGATTATTGGATTAAAAGCTTTGTAGAACCACGTGAACACTGGCAAAGCCTGATAGACAAAGTAAGTGGTCACTATCAATGCCAATTTACCACCTTCGCGCAAGCGGGTATTGAGGGCATTATTGAAATGACGGGCTTGGATAAGCAAGCAGCGGCTGAGGCTAGCCAGCGTCAATACGGAGAGCCTATTCAGTGGAAAGGCGATGATGATGCCAAACAAAAAATGATTGCCGAGTTAACCAAACTCGGTGCCAATATCTTAGAAGGCGGGCGCTTTGTTCATGTCTCAGGCAAGAGCGATAAAGGCGTTGCTTTGCAATGGCTGCGTGATGTGTTTGCAGCGCAGATGCCTGATAAAATCATCAAGACACTAGCGTTAGGAGACAGTCAAAATGATGTGGCGATGTTGGAGGCTGCCGATTATGCTGTGATTGTAAAATCACCAGTAAAAGCACCGCCAACAGTGAACCGCGCACAAAACTTGCTTCTAACCAATCAGACAGGTCCAGCAGGCTGGGCCGAAGGTGTGCAGTACTTTACAAAAATTGCCCCAAAATAATGAATATATCTGGCAACATAAAATAGATAAGGAAACGTATGGCAGACTTTTATCAAAACGGCATTGTGACCACACTCCACAACCTAACGAACCGACATGTTTCTGACCTCGAAAATGACTTGGTCGAATTTAGCAAAGAGCGCCCATTAGGCTTATTGCTACCCTCGCTGTATTCCGAGCTTGAGGGCGAGGCCATGCCTAATATTGTGCAGCACCTCAAAACTGTGCCGTACTTATCAGAGATTGTCATCGGCCTAGACCGCGCCAGCAAAGAGCAATATCACAAGGCCGTTGAGTTTTTTAAACCGCTACCACAGCATCACCGTATTTTGTGGAACGATGGTCCACGCTTGATGACGCTGGATAGAGAGCTTGAGAGCCATGGCTTGGCACCCAAAGAAATGGGTAAAGGCCGCAACGTTTGGTATTGCATGGGTTACATTCTTGCATCTAACAAAGCTGAAGCAATTGCTTTGCATGACTGCGATATTGTGACGTATACCAGCGAGCTGTTAGCACGTTTGATCTACCCAGTGGCCAACCCAAGTTACAACTATCGTTTTGCCAAAGGCTATTATGCGAGGGTTGCAGGTGGTAAGCTCAATGGCCGTGTCAGCCGCTTATTGGTTACGCCCCTGATTCGTGCACTCAAGACAGTGGTCACAGACAATGATCACTACCTTGAATACATGGATAGTTTCCGTTATCCACTTGCGGGTGAGTTTTCGTTCCAGCGTGATGTGCTGGCTGATATCCGCATTCCAAGCGATTGGGGCTTAGAGATTGGCGTGTTGTCAGAGATGCATCGCAACTATGCTAATAGCCGTTTGTGTCAGGTAGACATTGCAGATACCTATGATCACAAGCATCAGGATTTATCACTGGATGATCAAAAAACAGGTTTATCCAAAATGTCGATCGATATTGCCAAAGCGCTGTTCCGCAAGCTGGCGACTCAAGGTTCAGTCTTATCACCAGAAGCATTCAGAACACTTAAAGCCAGCTATTTTAGAATCGCACTGGACTTTGTTGAGGCTTATCGCAACGATGCCATTATGAATGGCCTGAATTTTGATATACATAAAGAAGAAGCTTCGGTAGAAATGTTTGCTAAAAACATCATGGACGCGGGACAGATGTACTTAGAAAACCCAATGGAAGTGCCGTTTATCAATAGCTGGAACCGTGTTCAGAGTGCGATCCCTGATATTTTTGAACGCCTGTATGACGCCGTAGAAGCTGATTATCAAGATTACATCAGAAAGTAAGTTATGCCCCAAAGTAGTGCGCAGTTGCAGCAGCTGTATGACAGCGTGTTGTATCACCTTGAGACCATTTATCGGGATGACATGCCTGATCAACCGCTTTGTGAGATGGCAGATGAGATTCTGCAAATCATGCGGTTGGACGAGGCAGTCGAACCCATTGTCCCTTATTCCAACAACTGGGATCAAACGGATACCGTCTTAATCACATACGGCAACAGCCTGATACGTGATGACGAAATGCCGCTCAAAACGCTCAACACCTTTTTAGAGACCTATGTCAAAGGGGTGATTAACAGCGTACATATTTTGCCGTTTTTTCCATACTGTTCAGATGATGGTTTTGCAGTGCAGGACTATTATCAGGTCAATCCAATTTTAGGCGACTGGAGTGACATTCAAGCCATCACCAAGCACTATCGGGTGATGGCAGATTTGGTGATTAACCATGCCTCAAGCAGTGGGCGCTGGTTTCAAAACTTTATCCAAGGTGAGGGCGAAGGGCACGACTACTTTTATACCGCAGCGCCTGATGCACCCGTTGATCAGGTTGTGCGCCCACGCACCAGCCCACTATTAAGGCCAACTGAAACGACAAAAGGCTTACAACATGTCTGGTGCACCTTTAGCCATACGCAGGTCGACCTCGATTTTCGTAATCCCAAGGTCTTAAAAGAATTTATCAAGATCATCCGTTTTTATCTCGACAATGGCATTAGTATCTTTCGCTTGGATGCTGTGGCCTTTTTGTGGAAAGAGATTGGTACCAACTGTCTGAACCTGCCGCAAACACACGAAGCGGTACGCCTGATTCGTAATTTAATCGAGCATGCGCGACATGACAGTGTGCTGATCACCGAGACTAATATCCCTAACCGCGAGAACCTAAGCTACTTTGGCAATGCCAACGAAGCGCACTGTATTTATAACTTCTCGTTGCCACCGTTATTGGTCAACAGCATGGTCACAGGTGATTGCTTTTATCTTAAGCAATGGCTCATGAGCATGCCGCCTGCACAAAATGGCACGGCTTATTTCAATTTTATCGCCTCGCATGATGGTATTGGCCTGCGTCCAGCAGAAGGCTTGTTGTCTGATTCCGAGGTCAATGTGCTCATCAAAACCATGCAACAATTTGGCGGCGAGGTCTCTTGGCGTGCAGGTGATAATGGCATTAAAAAACCATACGAAATCAATATCGCCTTGTTTGATGC
>SPJL01028386.1_pt1 | contig 19434 bp, 13 predicted proteins | sample 3741751 | NCBI WGS metagenome assembly SPJL01 (sample SAMN10925998, study PRJNA522277) | cold seep metagenome | isolation source: Elba SIP-enriched marine methane seep metagenome, extraction at timepoint T3 | place: Italy: coast of Elba, Mediterranean Sea | reverse complement strand
CTCGATCTCTTCTTTGAGCTTTTCCATAGCCGCTTGGTTAGAGGGTTCCAAACTGACCATGCGATGAATAAAGCGGATCAAATTGAGGTAGCGTTCTTTATGGTATCCCAGCTCCTTTTGTCGGTAGATAAAGCGTTTAAAGCTTTCGAGTAAAGAGAACAAGGCTGTATTTTCTTGCTGAACGTAGTAAATTTTGAGTAACATTCGCCGAGCTTCCAATTGGTAATAGGGATCCTCAAATTCAACACTCAACAAGTGGTTCATTGCCTGAGGGTAATCTTCTTTTTGGAAGTAAAAATTGGCGAGATTAAAGTTGTAAAAATGTTCCTGATAAGGCTGTCGCAGGTGTTCTTTATAATTATGGATAAACTCCTCGGTCCAAGCAAATTCTTTCAGTGCAAGGCCAATCATAATGATATTACTATAGGTAAAATGGGAGAGGATATTATTATTATCGAGGAAAATTCCGTAGTCAACTCCCTCTTGATATAGATGAAAAACTTCCCGTAAATAAGATCGATGCCCCATATTGTATTGGCGTATACAAAAGTTGATTGGCATAAAATAGATTCCCAACATTTCCTCCTTGGAGAAGATTTGAAAATGCTTACTTACTAGCGCTTTGAGCTGATCCAAATCTACTTCTCTATCCTTATCGGAAAAAACGTGGTAATAGTGATAGTAGACCTCAATAGCGGGAATGGAATGCTGTAAGCCCTTTTGCTCGATGTATTGTAAAGAATTGGGAAAAAAACCCTCCTTCATTTCAAACTTGGCCATATTCTGAATCCCCAAAGCCCCATAATTCAGGCGCAGTTGTTCGCTAAGGTAAAATAGGTCTAACTGGTCGATCGCTTCCTGTAAATCCCCCGCCTTGGTACGACTGCGAGTATTCGTCAACTGAAATTTCTCCCGAAACAAGCGATAGCGCTCAAAATGATATTGCGAATTGCGCAAGGTATCCTTCTCTTGTAACTTCTCGGCGGTCTGAGCAGCTTCATTAAAATGTCTTGGTAAGCCTTTTTGCCGATAAATTGGGGTTAATTTCATGGCCCGTTCTGTCTGGCTTTCCTCCAATTGTCGGTAAAGCAGATAATCCTCGATCAATTTTTTGAGAAAAGAACAGAGGTAATAGAAGTGTTTGCGATCAAAAGCCTTTCCTGGCAGAATTTGACCATAGACATATTCCTTGGTGTATTTGTTCACGTCGGACAAGGGCCACCGTCGGGCCAAAAAATCGTACAATGAGATGACATCCTCCCGCTTGTTGTGGAAAGGGGATCGGACAAACTTCTTCAAATCTCTCAACTCCTTCCTGTTAAGGGATTGAAAAAGTTCAAACAGTAAACTAGTTTGCATTTTATTTTTTTGAACATATTTAACGTTAATACATTGCAAATTAGCACTTTATAACCAACAATACTCTTTTTTTTCTTGAAACTTTCCAATATTTGTCGCTTCCCTAACTACTTATTTTCGGTCATATTTGTCTCAAGAGTTTTGAAAAAATATAAAGCCTTGAGGTATAGTTAATCCAAACGCATATGAACTTCATTAAGAAATTGTTACAGCTGTTATTTTTCGCTTTCTTTCCTTTCCTTGCTGTTTATGGGCAGGGTTGGGAAAGAACTTTTGGTGGATCGGAGCCAGATTTTGGCCGAGCTGTTCTAGAAACAACCAATGGCGATTTATTGATAACGGGCAAAAGAGGTGATGCTCTACTTACTTTTCGCACCAATATCCGGGGGGAAATCCTCTGGGAAGAAATCTACAGCGACAAAGGCGTTGGAAACGACTTGATCACTACGTCTGCTGGAGATTTCCTTATAGCGGGAAGCGAAGGAGAGGATTATTTACTATGCCTCGTCGATCCGGCAGGAGTAGTGCTCTGGCAAAATGTGTTTGGAACCAACGCCGTTGAAAGTTTTAACAGCGTAGACCAGACTGCCGATGGGGGCTATATCCTGACCGGATCCATTGCCACTGCGGGCCCCAATACCCGCAACATCGCATTGGTAAAAACCGATAGCGATGGGAAAGTCCAATGGGAACGCCAATTTGGCGAAAATGAAGAGGATTGGGGGCAAACCGTCCTCAGTACCCCAGATGGGGGCTTTGTATTAAGCACCCAGACCTTTCTGGCGGGGGAATTATACACCGTTATCCTCAAAACGGACCGAGAAGGAGAAGAAGAATGGTCTTACCGCCAAGTTAGTATGGGCGAAAGTCCGACCAAAAACCTAGCAATCGACCTCGATGGAAGCGTATATTTTCTTCACAATCGACCTCACCCTTCTCCACCAGGTGCCAATACCACCTACTTAAGCAAACTGGATGCCGCTGGTAAATTACAGTGGGAACAACAATATGGTGATCCCGACCTTCGGGAAAATGGTTTTTCCCTCACCAGAACCAAAGATCAAGGATTCCTCCTCAGTAGCTCTACGGCGGATCAATTAAAACTTACCCTTACCGATAGCGATGGAATATTCCAAGCTCAGCAGAGCTATGGCATTGGCAATAACCGCTTCGACCGAGGCTTTGATGTCAAAGTAGCTCAGGATGGTGGCTTTGTGGTACTAGGACAAAGTCAACTGGAAACCGATCCGAATAGCGGAGATATCCTCGTCTTGCGAACCTCTCCCAATGGAAGTACCGCCAATAGTCTAATCGAAGGCCAAGTCTGGTTTGATCAGATCGAAAACTGTCAACTAGATGGTTCTGAACCAAATTTGGAAGGCTGGATCATTCGGGCTACGGGCAATGGCATTACCTATTCGACGAATAGCAATGCTATGGGTCAGTATTCCTTATTGGTAAACCCCGACACCTATCAGGTGACGGCCTACCCTCCCACAAATTATTGGGAGGCCTGCAATAATCCATCTGCTTTCTTTACGCTAGATACCTACGATACCATTCAAGTCAACTTCCCTGGACAAGCCCAAATTGACTGCCCACAGCTTTTAATCGATGTATCGACACCTTATCTAGAAGCTTGCGCGGAAAACACCTACACCGTTACCTATTCCAACCTAGGCCCCGCCGTTGCAAACGATGCCTTCGCAGAAATTAGCTTCGACGATTTCCAATTGGTGCAAAGTAGTAGCCTCCCTTGGTCAAACCAACAAGGCAATACCTATACCTTCAACCTCGGTGATATTGAATCCAATACCGGAGGTAGTTTTACGATACTTACTCAACTTGATTGCCCTACGGCCATCCTTGGGCAGACCCACTGTGTGGAGGCACATATTTTCCCCGACACCTTGTGCAATGCCCTCAGCCCCAACTGGGACCGCTCCGACATTGTAGTGGATGGCTTTTGCGACAACGATACCGTCCGTTTCGAAATCCGGAATATTGGCACGGGTAATACTAGTCAGCCCCTGCCTTATTTTGTAATCGAAGACCACATCGTAATTCGCAGTGGTACTCACCAATTGCCTTCTGGCGGTGTAGAAACGGTGGCAGTGGCCGCTGCTGGAGAAACGATGCGAATCGAAACCGAGCAGTCCTTTGGTCATCCACTGGGCAACCGTCCTTCAGCGACGGTTGAAGGTTGTAATGCTAATGGCTCAGGTAATTATAGCCTAGGTTTCCTCAATCAGCTTGAAGAAGATGACCTTGCCCCTTACCGTTCCATAGATTGTCAAGTCAGTATTTCCAATCCGGCACAACTCGACAAACGGGTCTTTCCCGAAGGATATAAAGCTAAACACCTCATCGCCGAAGACACAGAACTGGAATACCTGATCCACTTTCAAAACACCAATACAGATACGGCGTTCCGATTGGTAGTACTCGATACCTTATCTCCCTTCCTGGACCCACTTACGGTGGTCCCTGGAGCGGCCAGCCATCCCTACGTGATGGAACTGATCGATGAGCGTACGGTACGGTTTACCTTTACGGACATTCGTCTCCCCTCTCGGATGGTTGATGCTCGGGCTTCCCATGGTTTTGTCAAATTTAAAGTCAAACAAAAACCGGATAATCTGCCAGAAACGCAGATTAACAATCAAGCCGCCATTTACATCAATTATGAGCTACCCGTTATTAGTAATCAGACCTTTAATCAGGTCTCATTTGACTGCTTTCTCGAAAATTGTATGGTCACCTCTGCGGAGTCACCCACAGGAGAAGAGCAATCACGGGTAAAGGTTAGTCCCAATCCGTTTAGGAATCAGACTAGCATCAGCATTGAGGCAAATCAGGTTCAGGAGCTTAACTTTCAGCTCTTTGATCAGCAGGGTCGACTATTGCGTCAGGAAAATCACCGGGGCAATACTTTCCAGTTTGACCGAGGGTCATTAGCCAAGGGCTTATATTTCTTCCATTTAAACGATAGCCAAGGAGCCACGTACAGTGGAAAAATACTGATACAATAGTTTTAATGACCTAAAATGTAGCCGTAAACTCAATTTTTAGGTAGTAAATTGTTCACGACTGGATAACATTAGATTATCGAGCCATTACAAGAGGTGAATGCTCATTGTTACAATACCTCGATAATATCTTCTCATCAAGGGATAAAGCTTTGCTCAAGCTGTTATCCGTTCAAGTCCAGATATTCAAGACATTAACTTTTAAATAAAACTTCACCTAGGGTAAATACTCCCCTTGATTCTAGAGATGGTTTTGTGGTAAGAAACATAGCAAGTCCTTGCATCTCAGCAAGTTAGACTTGTTAGTTTCTATCTACGACTGTTTCTATCTCTTTGAGAGTCAAGGTAGTTACGTAAACAAAAAACTACAAACAAATTTTACCCGATCACATTTTTTACTTACCTTAGAGGCCAAGTAGAGGAACCTATCAAGTAATACAGTTAAGGAATTTAAACCTCAAGCTCTTCGACAATTATTAATTGTTGAGTTGGCTGACTAGGTTGCACGTTGCCTCCTTTAATTTGTTTTGCTTGTTGGTTGTCAAGAATTGTAGCACGATTTTTTAAATCTTGGATGTTCATAATATTAAGATTTTAATGATGCTACAATTTAGTTTGACCGTACTTGGTAAAAGCCAAGTCCCGGACTGGATTTTTCACCCTTCAATTAAAACAAATAAGCAATAACATTTAAGCGTAAAGCACTCGAAGACACAGCTTTAAATAATAAAACTGGTTTAACATGTACGCCCTGTACGAGTTGATTGATTTGCTTCCGGTCTCATTTGAGCCCTGTTTTTCTAATCGCCTAAATGAACTTTTCCTTTTTTTGCGTAATCAGAAGAGTAGGTTGTCGGAAAAAGAGGCCTTGATGGGTTTCTTAGGCGATGCCGACCGTCTTAAGTATTTCAACAAGCTTAAAAACCGCCTGAAAAGGGAGATTATCGATTTTATAATCGCCAATCCCGCTGTTTGGGCAACAACTGAGAATAAAGCCACTCACGACGAGTGCTATCGCAATTTCAATGCATATAAAGTTTTGACCTTAAATGGTAAACGAAAGGCGGCGGTAGATATCGCCAAGCCTCTTTTGCCTAAGCTACGTACCGTGGAGTTACACGAGCTGAGTTTGATCGTAGCCAATGACCTAGCCTCCTACTATTCCTCCGTAGTGGCTTCTCCTGGATTAAGTAAAAAGTATAGTTTAATTGCCGATAAGCAATTAGAGATCATCAATGCCGCAGCAGTTGTGCGTCGTTATCGGAACCGCATCTCCATTCTTCGCAATACCAGGGAAAGTTTTAGTCCCGCCATGATTGAGGAGTTTAAGGAAGCTACCACAGCCACCCAAGACTATCTTAAACTAGGATCATTAGCCCTCAATCGCTTTATTTACGATATTATCCTTTCCCGTTACTCCGTAGTATTTGATTACGATAATATCATTCACTATACCGATCAAGCCTTTGCCGAACTTTCTAAAGACCATCCGAGCTATAATGCGATGTGCTTTTATTATTACCAGATGAAATTGCCTTCGATGATGGCACTTGGTCATCTAAAAGAAGCCAAAGAAATCGCTAAAGAGTCCTGTAAGATGATGGGAGCGGGTGGTTTCAACTGGCATTTGGCCTTTATCCGCCGTACTTTAGTATGTCTACAGCTCGGCGATTACCAAGAGGCCTACGATTTGTACAAAGAACAAAATCGCTACGGCTGTGATTACCCCCTACTCAATGAGTATTGGAAAATCATTTGGGGTTACCTCTATTTCCTCATCAAAATGGGAAGGATTGAAGAGTACTCCGAAGAACGCTTCCAATTGGGCAAATTCCTCAATGAAGTACCGATCTACTCGCGGGATAAGGCGGGAAATAATATCAATATCCTCCTTATTCAGATCCTGACTCGGATGCAAAGGGAACAGTATGGTCAAATCATTGACCGAATCGAGGCCCTTGAGACTTATGCCCGGACCTATACACGTAACCCAGAAACCGTCCGCGCCAATATTTTCATCAAGATGATCATCAAGATGAGTGCGGCATCCTTCCATCGCTCCGGGACAGAGCGCAAAACGCAAAAGTTGCTGGAGAAACTAAAAAATACACCTATTAAGGTAGGACAAAATCTGGCCGTCGAAATTATTCCTTTCGAAGTACTCTGGGAAGAGATCCTCAGCATGTTGGAAAACAAATTCCGAGGAGTCAAATTACCCAACCGCACCAATAAAAGTAAGAGCAAGAACCGCGAGGCCTAAGAAAGCATGCGATCCAAAAAATCGCTAACCATTTCTTCGACATTACCATCTTCTCGTAGCTCCCCCATCATTCCATACATCGCTGCCGACCGTTTGCCATCAACTGGTGAATTTTTAGCCGCCCACTTCTGCAATGCCTCAAAACGTGGTGCCGGAAGCACTTTCTTAAAAAAACGAAGGGCCCCCAGTTGTACACTCTTGGCCAACTTATTCCAACTGGGGGCCTTGGCCTTTTTTACCGCTAGCTTTAAATCCCGAAGGAAATCCGCTGCTAAAGGGCCATGGGCCGGGGTGATACTCAAATGCAAACTCGGTGGCATTTGCTGACGATCGCAAGGCCAGCCCAATAATCCTAACTCATCCCCTACTTCATAAATATCTAGCTTATCGGAGGCAATGGCCAAAATAGTCGCTTGAGGCTTGCCCAAAATCTTAAGTTCGGGGATGCTGCGAATATTTTCGGCAAAGGCATCGACCGCTTGCATGGTATCTCGACAAAGCTTGATATACCCCTCCCGACCTAGGAATTGTACCGCAGCCCAAGCCGCAGCAATCGCACCTCCTGGTCGGGTACCCGCAATGCCGGGGGAAGCATAAATCCCTCCCGGCCAATTGGAATAGACATAAAATTGAGCTTTGCGCAATTCCGAACGTCGGTATAGTAACACCGAAGCGCCTTTGGCAGCATATCCATACTTATGAATATCGGCTGAAAGAGAGGTCACGCCCTCCACGGCAAAGTCAAAAGGAGGAATCGGATAACCCGCATCTTCCATAAAAGGAAGGATAAAACCACCGATACAGGAATCGACGTGAAAGAGCAGATTACGCTCCTTCGCAATTTGGCCGATTTCGGAGATGGGATCGATTACTCCTTGTGGGTAAGAGGGCGCCGAGGCCACCAATAATATGGTTTGGGAGCTAATGGCTTGGGCCATAGCTGCCGGATCGGCTTTGAAATCGGGAGTTGTGGGCACCACAACTGTCTTGATTCCAAAGTAGTAGCAGGCTTTATGAAAAGCAGGATGCGCGCTTTCGGGCAGTACCAACTCAGGCCGACTTACCTCAGGCCGATGTTTTTGGGCCCAAGCTCGGGCCGTTTTGACGGCCAGTAAAATGCTTTCTGTACCACCGGAAGTCAGATTTCCCGCGCTTCCGGGGGGAGCATGGAATAAGTTGCCAAGCTGTTGAACCAGCTCGATTTCCATATCGCGAAGGCTAGGAAAGGCCGAGGGATTCAGCGCATTTTCTGAAAAATAGAGGTTATAAGCTGCCTTGACGGTCTCCAAAATTTCGTCGCTAGCGTAGTAAACATAGGCAAAGGTACGACCATCACGCCAACGGTAGTCATTGGCCTTGCGATCAGACATTTTTTGGAGGAGAGTTTCCCTAGGGGTTCCCTTTTCGGGGAAGGCCTTTTTTTCACGATCCATGTATTATCAATTTTTCCCACCAAAGATAGTGAAGTGAATTGACAGATTTCTTATTTTGTGGACTCGGTAAAGGAGCCAGCGAATCATTACAAACCCATATTCCCTGACCAAAACGTATGAGAAAAAACCAGATACTTATTACCGGAGCCAATGGACAGATTGGATCGGTACTGACCAAAGAATTGCGAGCACGATACGGGAACTCCCAAGTCCTGGCCACTGACATCCGTCCTCCTGAAGTTGAAGAGGGGCCTTTTGAATTACTCAACATCCTTGATCGTGATCACTGGGCTTCCCTAATCGATCGTTACCAAGTCACTCAAATCTACCATCTCGCCGCCATCCTTTCGGCAAATGGGGAGCAAGCTCCTCAGAAAACCTGGGACGTAAATATGACCGGCTGGATGAATGCCTTAGAATTGGCGCGGACAAAGGCGATTGATAAGTTATTCTTTCCTAGTTCGATTGCTGTTTTTGGTCCAGAAGTGACCAAAAACAATACGCCTCAAGATGCCGTCCTCAACCCTACTACCGTATATGGTATTAGCAAGGCTGCGGGAGAAAATTGGTGTTATTACTACCACAATCGGTATGGCCTCGATGTCCGTTCGCTTCGTTACCCAGGAATCATTGGGTATCAAGGTATGCCGGGTGGAGGAACCACTGATTATGCGGTTGATATTTATCATAAAGCGGTCCAAGGCCAAGATTTCAACTGTTTTCTTTCCGCCGAAACCGCCTTACCTATGATTTATATGCCCGATGCCATTAAGGCAACTATCGACCTGATGGAGGCACCTAGTGAAAAAATTAAACTCCGTACCAGCTATAATTTATCCGGGATGAGCTTCAGCCCTGCTGAAATCACCCGCGAAATTCGTCAGCATATTCCCAACTTCCAAGTCAATTATGAACCCGATTTTCGTCAGGCCATTGCGGATTCTTGGCCCTCAAGCATCGATGATAGTTCGGCAAGAGCACATTGGGACTGGCGAGAGACCTATGATTTGTCGCGGATGACGGAAGATATGATCTACCAATTGAGAAAAAAATACCAAAACGAAGTTGTTCAACAACCATAAATAAAACCATATGTTTGATTCTATTCGTTCCGCTATTCAAAGCGAACTCGACGAACTCCGCGCAGCGGGCCTATACAAAGAAGAACGTGTAATTACGACACCACAAGCCGCCAATATCGCCACCAACCAAGGTATGGAGGTGCTTAATTTTTGCGCCAATAATTACCTCGGCCTTTCCTCCCACCCCGATGTCATCGAAGCCGCCAAAGCAGCCATCGAAAGTCGCGGCTATGGGATGTCTTCGGTTCGCTTTATCTGCGGTACTCAGGATATCCATAAAGAATTGGAACGCAAAACGGCCGAATTCCTCGGAACGGAGGATTGCATCCTCTACGCCGCCGCCTTTGACGCCAATGGCGGGCTTTTCGAGCCATTGCTCACCAAGGAAGATGCCATCATCTCTGACTCCCTCAACCACGCCTCTATCATTGATGGGATTCGCCTCTGCAAAGCTGCCCGCTACCGCTATAAGACCAATGATATGGAAGACCTGGAAGTGCAGTTGCAAAAAGCTCAAGGCGCGCGCCGCCGAATGATTGCAACCGATGGGGTCTTTTCGATGGATGGCACCATTGCCCAAATTGACAAGATTTGTGATCTAGCGGATAAATACGATGCCATGGTGATGGTCGATGAATGTCATTCGACTGGTTTTATTGGCAAAACGGGCCGAGGCACTCACGAACATTGTAATGCTATGGGCCGGGTTGATATCATCACCGGGACCTATGGCAAAGCGCTCGGTGGGGCATCTGGTGGTTTTACCGCCGCCCGGAAAGAAATTGTCGATATTTTACGCCAACGTTCTCGGCCCTATTTGTTTTCAAATACCTTGGCCCCTTCCATCGTCGGTGCCTCAATCAAAGTTTTAGATCTACTCAGTTCGACTACCGCACTCCGCGACAAGTTGGAAGACAATACTAGTTATTTCCGCGAAGCAATGACGGCAGCGGGCTTTGATATTTTGCCTGGGGTTCATCCCATCGTCCCGATTATGCTCTATGATGCAAAACTTTCTCAGGATTTTGCCAATGCTTTGCTCGACGAAGGCATTTATGTCATTGGTTTTTATTATCCTGTAGTTCCCAAAGAACTTGCTCGGATTCGAGTACAGATTTCTGCGGGCCACGAACGCGAGCATTTGGAAAGAGCTGTAGCCGCCTTTACCAAAGTAGGAAAAGCCCTTAAAGTAATTTAAAATCCACTATCATGGACCTCAACATCAAAGATCAACAATTCATCGTATCGGGAGCCACGAGTGGTTTTGGCCGTGCAGTAGCAGAAGCCTTGGTAGTCGAAGGCGCGCGGGTGATAATCGTGGCTAGGCGGCGAGAGATGGCAGAAGCTTTTGCGGCTCAACATCCTGAGCAATTACGGGCTGTGGTGGGTGATATTACCCAAGAGTCTACCATGAATGAGGTCTTGCAGTTGTTGGGGGAAGAAAAATTGGCAGGAGCGGTGATCAATGCTGGTGGCCCTCCCGCTAAGGCTTCCTTGGAGACGGAAATCCGAGACTGGGATGATGCCTATCGGGGCTTGTTGCGCTGGAAGGTTTTGTTTACTCAAAAACTCCTCCCCCGTTTATTGGATCAATCCTATGGTCGCTTGTTGTTTGTGGAGAGTATTTCGGTAAAACAGCCTATTGAAAATCTGGTGCTTAGTAATTCGCTACGTTTGGCAGTGGTGGGTTATGTAAAAACGCTTTCGCAAGAAATTGCGGAGCGGGGGGTCACGGTCAATGTATTGGCACCGGGCTACCATGACACTCCGGCCATGGGGCGTCTGTTTGAAAAGAAGAGTATGTTATTGGGCATTAGCCCGGAAGAGGCCCGTCGCAGTTTTGAAGCGGAGATTAAGATGGGGCAAATGGGGCAAGCCAAAGACTTTGCCTCTCTCGCCATCTGGTTACTTTCTCCGCATTCCAATTATATCACGGGCCAAACCATCAGTGTAGATGGAGGCTTGATGAAAGGCATCATGGGTTAGGGCTTAGCCTAGCCCGCACTAACCTCGGGAGTAATCATCTTGGCCGTTTTCAGGCCTTGTTCCAATCGCTTAAGATGGAAAGGAAGATCGCGTAGGACTTCTACCGACTGGGTGTGGTATTTTCTAAAACTACCATCCTTTTCAGTGGCTCGGTTGGTGGCCATGTTGAGTTTAGCGATCAAGGAGGTCAACTTGTTGAAATCATGACTATTCATAATCAGACTTTTTGGTAGGTGATGGAGCGTCATTTAAATAAACCGGAATATAGGCTAGGTACTTGAATGGGAAATTATTCAATGGTAGATACTGTATTCAAGTACAAAGGATATTAAGTAGTAGAAGTGTAGTAAGTTTAAAATACGTATTAATTCTTCAAAAATGCCAATTTTAAGACAAAAATTTCAGCCTCTACCGCTGTTTTACGATAGAATTTGGCAAAAGTTGCCAATTGCGAAATTTTTCACTAATAATTTTGCAATTCTACTTACTTAGCACAATAATGTGTTTGTTTAGTGTTTAAATCGCTTGTTTAATCCTCTTTGCGAATCATCATGGGGATGTTCTTAAGGACCATTTGGATGGTTTTACGCAATCGTTCTTCTAGTAAGATGATTTTTCCTCGTCGAAGGTTGTCTAACATCTCTTCCCGATAATGTCTAACGGTAATCAATTCTAGGTTACGATCGACAATCACCTTAAAACGCTCTTGAATCTGAGTGGCAAATTTATCCACCCGATCATCAATATCATTGACGCAAACCACAAAGCTAATGGCATTATTTTGCATCATATTGACTTGCAAGCGAGACTCAGCCATGAGTTGGAACAATTCACTCAAATGATGTTCGGCAACAAAAGAAAAGTCGCGGGTGGAGATTTGGAGGGTTGCTTGATTTTGCTCCACGGCAATCATCGGAGGATAATTGTCTTCTACTTCCGTGGAGATGTAAGTCCCACTCCCCTCAGGATTGATAAAGGATTTGACGTAGAGGGGGATGCTTTTGTTTTGAAGTGGTTTGATAGTTTTGGGGTGAATAACTTTAGCACCATAATAAGTCATCTCGATCGCTTCCTTATAAGACAAGCGCTCTAATTTGGTAACGTTTTCAAAAAGCCGTGGGTCAGCGGTAAGTACTCCTGGCACATCCTTCCAAATGGTCATGCTCTCCGCATCGAGACAATGAGAGAAAATCGCGGCGGAATAATCGGAGCCTTCTCTTCCTAGGGTGGTGGTAAAATTCTCGGAGGTGCTCCCAATAAAACCTTGGGTGAGTACAAAATCGCCTGCTTCCAGCTTAGGAAGCGCGTATTGGCGGGCCCGGGGGTTAGTTTCGTCCCAAATTACTCCACCTTCCCGATATAGATTGTCGGTACGAATGACATCACGAGCATCTAGCCAATGCGTTTTTATATCTAGCGTATTGAGGAAGGCGGCAACAATTTTGGAAGAAGCCAATTCTCCAATCGACACGATCTGATCGTACATGTAATCGTAATTATCGTGAGGCTCTTCCTCCAGTACCCATTCAATTTCTACGAAGGTATCGTTGATTTGGGCAAAAATATCGTGGTTGGCCGGAAAGAGTTCGCGCATCACGGTAAAGTGATTGGTTTTTACCGTTTCGAGGTGTTCATAGGCCTGGCCCGTTCGCTGGGAATGAGATTGCACGATCTTCTCCAATCCATTAGTCGTTTTCCCCATAGCAGAGACGACAATCAAGAGGGGTTCTCCCCGATGAGATTGAAGGATTTCGGCGACATTTCGAATAGCTTGAGCATCTTTGATGGAGGCGCCACCAAATTTGAAGATTTTAATGGGTTGGGTCATAGTTTATTTAATTTTCTCTCGCTCAAAATGGGGATCAGAGCGCGCCATTTTCTTTTATTTTCACCAAATAAAGGTTCAAATATAGGGTTAAAAGAGCTAAAGGGAAACCATTCTTCTGCAAAGTGTAAGGGCGACAATTATTTAACCATTGGATAGCCGTATTTACAAAATAATAACTTAGTTTTGCCACTACAATAGAGTAGAAAACCTGCAATCACCCAAATTTTATTTTGTTTAAAATTTTTGACTACCAATGCCACAAGACTTGCAGACCGCACTGATTATTATGGCCGTTGGAATGGCAACGGTATTTGTTGTGCTTAGTATGGTTGTTTTGACGGGAAGGCTATTGATTAGTTTGATCAATCGCTATGCACCGCCTTTGCCCCAAAAACAACGGATTCCCTCCATCGCCGATGTTCCTCTTAAGGATGGGAATCAGTCCAATTTATCCCCTCAGGTATTAGCAGCCTTGGTAGCTACTGTGGAGCAGGTAACTGGAGGCCGAGGCAGAATCGAAAAAGTAGAATCAGAATCCTAACCAAAAGAACGGGTATCAAAGGACGCGTTCTGAAACTAAATATGTTCATCTATGAGTAAAGCAATCAGACTATGTTTGGTCTATCGGGATATGTGGCAATCCTCCGGGAAATACCTCCCCCGTGTAGATCAGTTGGTTCGCGTGGCGGAGCCCATTATCGAGATGGGTTGTTTTGCACGAGTAGAAACCAACGGAGGCGGCTTTGAACAGATCAATTTGCTTTTTGGAGAAAACCCCAACCGGGCAGTCCGCGATTGGACGCAGCCCTTCAACGACGCAGGTATTCAAACCCAAATGCTAGAACGAGGCCTTAATGCCCTACGTATGAGCCCCGTGCCCGCCGACGTCCGGCGCCTTATGTTCATCGTTAAGAAAAAACAAGGAACCGATATCGCCCGCTCTTTCGACGGGCTCAACAACCCTCAAAATCTCGCCAATTCCTTCCTCTTCGCCCGCGAAGCAGGGATGATCGCCCAAGGAGCGCTTAGCCTTACCTTTTCCCCCGTCCACACCGTCGACTACTATATCGACCTGGCCGATAAATACATCGAATTGGGCGCCATGGAAATCTGTATCAAAGATATGGCAGGTATCGGTCGCCCCGCCTCAGTAGGCAAAATCGTCAAAGGCATCAAGTCCAGACATCCCGATATTTTAGTACAATACCACGGCCACTCTACCCCCGGCTTCTCGGTAGCTTCTTCGCTCGAAGCCGCCCGCGCCGGAGCCGATATCATCGACGTAGGGATGGACCCACTATCTTGGGGAACAGGCCATGCCGACCTACTCACCATCCACGAGATGCTGCGAGATGCTGGTTTCTCTCTACCCGATATCAACCGTCGCGCTTATATGCAGGTACGACAGTTGACGCAAGAGTTTATCGACGATTTCCTCGGCCACTATATCAATCCACAGAATCGCAAAATGAATTCTCTGCTGATTGGCCCCGGATTACCCGGCGGGATGATGGGTAGCTTGATGGCTGATTTGGAAAACAATCTAAAAAGTCTCAACAAATGGTTGGGCAAACGCGACCTGCCTTTGAAAACCCAGGAAGATTTGCTACTCGAACTGTTTGAAGAAGTAGAATATGTCTGGCCGCGTTTGGGGTATCCCCCACTCGTTACGCCATTTAGCCAATACGTCAAAAATGCCGCTTTGATGAACGTCCTTCAGCAAACCAAAGGCCGCGAACGCTGGTCGATGCTGGATGAGAATACCTGGGGCATGTTGCTAGGCCGTTCGGGACAATTGCCCGGACCACTAGGGGAAGAAATTGTATCACTAGCTACTACTCAGGAGCGCGAATACTACAAAGGCAATCCTCAGGACCTCTACCCGGACGAACTGGAACTCTTCGCCGCCAAGATGGATAAAAACAACTGGGACTATGGCGAGGATGATGAGGAATTGATGGAATACGCCATGCACCCTACGCAATATGAAGATTTTAAATCCGGTAAGGCCAAGGAGAACTTCCTAGCCGATCTGGAAAAACGTCGCCAAGCCAAAATGGCTCCGGCTGCAAGTGCTGCTCCCGCTTCCGTAGCTGCGCCAGTGGTAGCTCCTACGCCTAAGGTGCTCCACGTAGATGTCAATGGGGAAAAATTCCGAGTCTCGGTCAGTTATGACGAAGTAGCAGCCAATACTAGCACGAGTACGCCCGCTCCAGCGGCGGTAGCTCCTAGTAGTAATGGCAGCAGCAATGGTCAAAGTAAAAGCAGCGACCCTACGGCCGATATTACCGCTCCTTTAGAAGGCAAGTTCTTCTTGACTCGCGAAAATGGCGAGGTGCCGATTAAGGTCGGCGATTTGGTCAAAAAAGGAGAGACGGTAGCTTATATCGAAGCCATGAAGGTGGTCAATGCCGTCACGGCAGACCAAAGTGGAAAGGTAGTCGAAATCGTGGCGCGCCACGGAGAAGACATCGAAGAAGACGACGTTATTTTACGCATCCAACAATAAACCAGAGCTGCCGATTTCTGTATGGACATACTAAGGAAGATCTACGATATGACGGCCTTTGGCGAATTGCTGGAGTCCCCCACTACCCTACTCATGTTGATGTTGGCTGTCTTGCTGCTCTATTTGGGTATACGCAAACGTTACGAACCACTCTTGCTCGTGCCCATTGCCTTTGGCCTTTTATTGGCCAATTTTCCGGGTGGGCAGATGAACGTGGTCAATGCTACTCCCGAAAATAATATCCTTCATCTCACGATTTTGGAAATTGCCAAGGACTATGGCATTATGAACATGCTCTATTATACCTTGATCAAAACGGGGCTTTTGCCGCCTTTGATCTTTATGGGCGTAGGAGCGATGACCGATTTTGGTCCGATGCTCCGCAATCTGCAATTGGCCTTTTTTGGGGCCGCTGCGCAGATTGGCATCTTTACGGTGATGATCTCAGCAGTGTTTTTGGGCTTTACCTTACCGGAAGCCGGAGCCTTGGGCATCATTGGCGGGGCGGATGGGCCGACGGCCATTTATACCGCAATCGTACTCGCGCCACATTTGCTGGGGCCGATTGCCATTGCAGCCTATTCTTATATGGCTTTGGTGCCGGTGATTATTCCCTTGGTAGTTCGCTTTACGGTGAGCGATGCCGAGCTAAAGATCAATATGAAGGAGCAGGAAAAGCAATATCCGAGTAAGGTTAAAATCCGGGATTTGCGGACCTTGAAAATCATTTTCCCCATTGTACTGGCCACGATTGTGGCGCTCTTGGTGCCAACCTCTGTTCCGCTAGTCGGAATGTTGCTTTTTGGGAATTTGGTGAAGGAAATTGGCACGGATACCAATCGTTTGTTTCAAGCGGCTTCGGAGACGATTATGAATACGGCGACGATCTTTTTGGGTCTTTGTGTAGGGGCTACCATGACTGCCGATACCTTTTTGAATCGCGATACCCTCACTATTGTGGCGGGTGGTTTTATCGCCTTTGCCATTTCTATTCTTGGTGGTATTATGGCGGTAAAAGTGTATAACCTCTTCTCTAAGAAAAAGATCAATCCACTGATTGGGGCTACGGGCTTGAGTGCCGTGCCGATGGCTTCGCGGGTGGCTAATGAAATTGCTTTAAAACACGATCCTAAAAATCATCTCTTGCAATATGCCATGTCGAGTAATATCTCTGGAGTTATTGGCTCGGCGGTAGCAGCGGGGGTATTGATTGCGTTTTTATCCTAAAAAAATTGGGTCTGCCTCAATTAATGAGACAGACCCAAACAATCATTCTCAATTATTCAAAGCCTATTCCTCTCTCACAAATTCAGTGCCTTTATCCCTATGAGAATCATAAGTATGGAGATGAAAATAATCGAAACGGGTAATCTGAACCTGAGCAGTTCGACGGGTTGTGCCAATTCTTTGCGCTTCCTCTTCTGAAATCGTGATGGTCAAAGTATTGCCATCAAGCGTATAGTTCGCAAAGTATTCCTTCCCAGAAGACTCATCTTCTACCGCAATCCTTTGGTCCGGTAAAAAGGTCAACTCCTCCCGTAAACCGTTTCCATTATCATGGATCCAGGCAGAGTTCTTCAACCTATTGTAATTGGGATTTCGCTTGCGCCCCAAGATGTAAGTCGTTCCGGCATCATCTCCATTCAACGCTTTCAGGTGCATTTCATTTTTTGTTGCTTCCGTTACCTCCATTCTGTAAGTGATTCCATCCTCAGGGTCAGTATGGGAAAAAATATATTTTCCATTTTCCATAGCATAGGATAATTGAATTTCATCTCCATCGTCGATCAGAAAAGCTCTGCCATCGGGACGAATCCGAAAATCAACACCATCCTCATCTTTGAAAGACCAATTGGACTTTTCGATGAAACGGACGGCAGGCTTGGCGTACTTATTCTTTTTAACGTATCTCGCATGTTCCGACGTCCAGTTAGGATTAGGCTGTACGACATTATTATTCACTCTAAGGGTAAGTCCTCCAGTGAGGTTATTATGGCTGGCACAATCGTCCATTTGTACAATCATAATGGTGTTGATTTCTCCTAGAACGATTTCATCCTTGAAGTCGACGGTGAAATTGCTCCCTGCCAGTCTACCATCAGTAGCGGGGTCGAAGTGGCCGTTGGGATACTCCGAATTGTAGATATACATCCGGGCACCGTCATCTACGTTTCCGATGGTAACGGTGAAGCTGCTAGTCGTCATCGTTTCTGGAATGTCTACGAAAGCTCGGAAGTAGGTAAAATCTACTGCTTGAAAACAAGGGACGGTCGAGCGCAAGACCATGTTTACTTGGCCAGCACTATTAGTAGGTGCGGGGCCCCAGCCAGCGTCTTGCTTAGGAGGCTTGTTCGCCAATTGGTAAGCGATTGGATTACCGTGCTGGCTTTTCATATCAATCGTACCCAGAGGGATATGTCCCCTACAACTATTCATTTCCCAAGTTGATAAATTCACTTGGCCAGTAGTGGTACCGAAGTACCCAAACATCAGAATTAGAATTAAGATTTTGTTTTTCATATTATTATTTTTAGAGGCTTTAGTCCAATTGCGAAGGACTATAAATAGAGAATATAGTTTGTTTTAGCGTATGAGGGATTTAATAAGGCTAAATGCTGCCTCTCTCAAAGAAATGAGAGAGGCAGGAAAAAACTATATAAATCCAATTGTTCTCAGCATTGAAGGGCTTTTATTGACCTAATTGGTCTTTGTTCTATAGCTTACCAATTGGGTTCGCTTTCATTATAAAGCGTTCTATTTTTCATCTCAAACTCATTGGCCTTGTAAGTGTAGTCAATAAACAAATAATTAGACTCCGTAATCTTCAAGGGTGTCCCATTGAAGGGGCCAAAGTTGTGTCCTTTAGGGTTTTCAATTTTTAACTTCAGGTACTTACCTTTTTCATTAAAATCGGGTAAACCGCTATCGGAAACTTCATAGGTTCCTTGAGCCATATATCCTTCGGTGGTATTTTCAACTGCTACCCGATTATTTTCTAAGAAAGAAATAGTAAAATCATCACCAGTTGCAGTAGGTCTTCCATTCCAAACAGTACCTTGTACTCTTTTGGCATTAATTGGTCTTTTTCTGGAATAGGCAAAATCTTCTTGATCGTCTTCAGGTAAATCTTGGCCATCTATTTTCACTAGATTAAGGGCAATGAGGTTTTTATTGGCGTAGAGGATTTCACAAGTGCTTACTACCGTTTTACCATCATCTTTCATCTTGGCAATGATGTAATGTTTGCCATTCTCTTGCTTGTATTCGAAAGGGACTTTACCAGCACCAGTTTCCTCATCTAAAAAGTAGTGATTACCATCTTCTTTAAAATTCATCCACGAGCCTCCTTCCATGTGAGTCCATTTGGATTTCATATTAATTCTCACTCTGGGAGTAGCGTATTTCTTCTTCTTGGTGTATTTGGGACGTTCCTTTTTCCAGTTGGGGTTGGGTTTTATCTCTTTGCCATCTATCTTAAGCGTAAGTCCTCCGGTAAGGTTATTTCCGGTAGCGCAATCATCCATTTGAACGATCATAATGGTATTGACTTCGCCAGGTACAATTTCATTCTTAAAGTCAACAGTAAAGTTTTTACCTCCCAGTTTACCATCGGTAGCGGGATCAAAATGCCCCATAGGAAAATCCGAGTTGTAAATAAACATCCGTGCCCCATCATCGACATTTCCAATCGTAATGGTAAACTTATTTGAAGTAAAATTTTCTGGGATATCTACAAAGGCCCGGAAATAAGTAAAATCTACTGCTTTAAAACAGGGTACGCTAGATCTCTCTTGCATATTGACTTGACCGGATGCATTGGTAGGGGCAGCTACCCAAGCACCATCTAACTTGTCAGGATTATTCGCCAAGGCATAGGCTACAGGGTTACCATGTTGTCCATGCATATCAATTTGGTTCAGCTCAATGTGGCCTTTACCTTTGTTCATT
>SPJL01043845.1_pt1 | contig 19440 bp, 5 predicted proteins | sample 3741751 | NCBI WGS metagenome assembly SPJL01 (sample SAMN10925998, study PRJNA522277) | cold seep metagenome | isolation source: Elba SIP-enriched marine methane seep metagenome, extraction at timepoint T3 | place: Italy: coast of Elba, Mediterranean Sea | reverse complement strand
TCAAATCTTCGATCAATTGATCAAAAGGATAAGCTTGGTGATTGTTCCGCTCTAAAGTATTTCTTTTAATTTTTTGGAATAAATCGCGAAAACCAGCCTTGGCATTTAGCTGGGTACGAATGGCTAGCGTATTGACATAAAAACCAATTTGCTGTTCCAAATCTTTATGGTCACGACCTGCCACTGGGCTTCCCACGATTATATCTTCTTGCGCCGTATACTGATACAGTAAAGCTTTGGACAAAGCCAATACTCCCATAAATAAAGTTCCGCCTTCGGCCTGAATAAAGTCTTTGAATTTAATCGTCAACTCCGGCGACAATGCTCTTTGTAATTTGTGGCCATGATAAGTTTTGACTGCTGGGCGAGGTTTATCCAGAGGAAAATCAAGCATTGGTAAGTCGCCAGCAAATTGCTGGAGCCAATAGTCTCGATCGCCGTGTTGATGCTCATCGGAAATCCGATGTTGTTGCCACATTGCAAAATCCTTATAATGTATCCGTAGCGGTGGCAAAGGATTCGGCGCTCCTTGCAAGAAAGCAGCATAGAGGCTAAAAAGTTCTTTGATCACTACGGACATACTCCAGCCATCGCTGATGATGTGATGGATGACGTAGGCAAAAACGAATTGCTTTTCCCCTCTCTGGATCAATTGCCCACGAATGAGGGGGCCTTGTTCGAGGTCAAAGGCCGTAGCAATCGCCTTTTGGACAATAGCCTTTGTTTCCTCTACCGGGTTTTCCAATTGGCGGAGATCGGCATAGTCGATGCTAAAGCCTAGGTCTTCAGAGCTTAGGATATATTGGCCAAGTTCAGATTGGGCATTGGTACGGAAAACAGTCCGTAAAATTTCGTGGCGCTCGATAAGAGCAGCAAAAGATTGGGCGAGGACGGATCGATCTAGCGGGCCTTCGATTTCGTATACCTCGGAATAATTATAGGCGATGCTCACTTCTTCAAACTGGCTCAGTACCCAAAGGCGTTGTTGGCCGGAAGAAAGCGCATAAGATTCTTGTGGTGTGGCCAGTGGAATTTCATCTGGCAGTTCAGTCGTTTTGCTTTGATATTTTTGGAAAAAACTAAGCAGCGCTGATTTATGCGTTTTTATGGCGCTGAGAATTTCAGGATCAAGTCGTTCTTGTTCAAAACGAATCTTCAATTGATCTCTATCTGTCGAAAGGTAAATACCTTGATCTTTTAACTCAGCAATGAAGGAGGCGATATCCATGTGGTAATTTTTTGGAGAAAAAAAGGGCCCCCTAAGGAGGCCCCTCGGTCATTTTGAGTGTTGTATTATAGATTCTTATATTATGATCTCGTTGAGTGCAGGTTGCTGCTCATTTACTAGTTCTAGTTCTTGGACGATCAGCCCGCTGGCCAATTCTTTAGCCAAGCCACCGATCAAGGGTTGTTCGTAAAATAATTCGATGGCAATTTCTTGAGAAAATTCTTGTAAGAGGCGACGGTTGAGCACCATCAGCTTTAAGGAGTCTATGCCTAATTCAAATAGGTCATCTTCCACGCCCAGCCCTTCAATGCCAAAGAAATTCTCCAGCAGTGCAACCAAGCGTTTTTCAATCGCTGTATTTGGAGCGAGGTATTTTGATTTAAGATTAGGACGAGCCCTCTTCTCCACCTCAAAATCGAGCAATGCATCTGTACTTAGGTCGATTAAACCTTGACCATCTGTAGGCTGATAATTTTGGTAAATCCGCTCGTTCAAATCGCTCTTAGAGATAACTTGAGTGGGTAATCCCAGATTAAGCGCCTGTTCTAAGAGCTGAGGAATATCGGTGGTATGCAAACAATTTTGCACGACCAATTCCTGTTCGGCAGGATTCAGTTGTTGAATAAAAGATGCAACTGATTTAAAATCGGCTACGGTTTCCCAGGCCAAGTTAATCACCGGATAGTCCGCGCCTTGATGCGCAGCCCAATGCCCCAATAAAGCATCACTAGCCGCTTCCCCTACCCGACCGGGATCGGCCAGAAAACTACTCCGAGAAGTATTGACCAAAAGGAAGTCTAAATTGGCCTCAGCAAATAGCTCCAACAATTTGGATAAGGTATTCGCCTTAGTTTTAAAATAGTCTTGATCTTCCGTAGCTTTTCTTCTAAAAATCATCCCTCCTTGATCTTCTAGCTCCGTACAATAAAAAACACCGTGAACGGAATTTATCACTGGAAGGAGATTGGTGGAAGGATTCATCAAGGTCTCCATTGCCCCATAGCGAACAACTTCGGCACCCTGCTTTTGCAAAGCCGCCAACCATTCCGAATCGAATTCGCTAGCGCTTTGTAAATGCAATTTAGCTTGGTAGCTTTTGGCAAGATAATCCGCCAGCACCCGGCCCATTTCACTATTTGCCCCCGCAATCCAATACTCGCCTTTTGAGCGCAATTGGCTGGTGGCGAGGTCTCGGTCAACCGGCACCGATTCATAAGAGCGAACAAAACGCTGATGGTAATCAATCGCTATTTCTTGTTCTATACTTTCACTATGCAGTTCTTTTACCAACATCGACAAAGTGGCCGCATCCATGGCATCTGCATTGATCAGACGACATTGTAAAAAAGGAAACTCTAGCGGTAGGACTTTGATCGCACCTACGAGTTTTGCCTTTTCGCTAGGACTTGTTTGCAAGCTTGGTCCCCACACTTGAGTAGTGATTACATCGACTCGCAGTTGCTCTTCATAGTGTTGAACTTTGATTTGACGGGCGAGGTAAAGCAAACTTTGATAGCCTAAATAAAATTGGTCGTTTTTTGTCTCGCTTTCCGTCCAAGTCCAGGCCTGGTAAATATGAGAGAGCACTATGCCTTTATTGCTCAGCGCCGTAAATAATTGCCCGTAGGAATCCTCACTAGTAGGATCGATGCGATATTCTTCTCCTCCGTTGGAATAGGAGCTATCCACAAAAACCGGTAATACTTTTTGTCCACTCTTCTTCAAGTACTCAACTAAGGCTTGTCCCCTTTCGTCATGATGGGTAAAGACTAAAGCTGTTTTTTCTTCCTGAGGTCGATTGCGATCTCTGGGCCAGTAAGAAGATTTCCAATAGGGGCGATAGAGAAAACCTCCTGCCTTTGCTACTTGTCTTTGCGAGGTTCCCATTTGCTGGTTGAGTAAGGCAAAAGGATCAACGATGGCAGGAAATTTCTGGCGTTCGAAGGCGTAAGTAGGTAGAGAAATGCGCGTGACTTGAGCAAGTGGTTGGAATTTTGACCAATCCAAAGTGATCCCTTCTTCCCACACTTGCCCTAAGGCCTGCAACCAATATTGATCGTCGCTTTGCTGCTGCTTGGCACGACGCACTAGGGTAAGGGCCGTGGCGGTAGCATCTCGTTTCAACTGTTGTTTGACCAAGCCTGAGAGAGTATGGCCTGGCCCCACTTCCAAAAATAAGGCATTTGGATATTGTGTCAGTAAAGTCTCTACGCCTTTGGAAAACAAGACAGCGTTTCGCAAATGATTGACCCAATAATTGGGGTCGGCAGCCTGCTCGGTCGACATCCATGTTCCGGTACGATTGGAAATAAAAGGCGTTTCCATCGCGTTGAATTTCACTTGCGTCAAACTTGTTCTAAAGTTTTCCAAAATCGGGTCCATCATCGCCGAATGGAAAGCATGCGAGGTTCGTAAGCGCATATTTGACACCTCATCTTCTTTGAGGCGTTTGGCCAAGGCAGCAATCTTTTCCTCCGTTCCCGACACCACACATTGCCCCGGCCCATTTACCGTAGCCAAATCCAAACCCGGTTCCAGATATTGCTCTACTTCTTCAGCAGCCAAACTAATGCTTAACATACTTCCGGCCGGAAGGTCAAACATTAATTGACCTCGTTTGACCAACAACTTTAAAGCCGTTTCATAATCCCAAACGCCACTGAGCGTAGCCGCAACATATTCTCCAACGCTATGCCCAATCATCGCTTCGGCTTTAATGCCATAAGCTTGTAGCAATTGAGCAAGGGCATATTCGAAGATGAAAATCAAGGGTTGAGCATAGCGTGTTTCTTTAATCTTGAAGGATGGGTCTTCACCGGAATAGAGTAAAGCTTTAAAATCGGTTCCTGTATGGGCTTGGAGCAATTGAAAGCCTTGGTCCATGGCCTTGCGGAACATTGGAAATTCCTGATAAAGCTCATAACCCATCTTCCAATACTGCGCACCTTGCCCAGGGAACATCAAAATGATGGGACGGGAATCTTGAGCGGCTTTGGCATTTACATTCTTTTTCAACAAAGCACTCAACTGCTCTAATAAAGCCTCGCGATCAGTCGCTACCACCGTTTGTCGATGGCTAAATTGCTTACGACCAATTTGCAAAGTATGAGCTGCATTGGAAAGACTAAGCTCCGCTTGGTCCCTTACAAAGTCATGAAACTTCTGGAGATAAGCTTGTAATGATTTAGGAGTCTTGGCCGAGAAGGGGAATACGTTAATTGGATTTTCCACCTGAGGTTTCGCCACTCGGGGCGCCTCCTCTAAGATGGTATGTACATTCGTTCCACCCACCCCGAGCGAGCTTACAGCACCGCGTAGCATTTCCCCATCGGCAGCTTGAAGGGCAAGGGGTTTATTATTGACGAAAAAGGGGCCATCGGAAAAAGGAACCATAGGATTGGCCTTCACAAAATGCAGACTAGGCGGCAGTTCACGATGCTTCAAACTGAGCGCGGCCTTAATCAGCCCCGCAGCACCAGCCGCGGTATCTAGGTGTCCAATATTGGTCTTCACCGAACCCAGCGGAATGTTTTTATCTATATTGGAAAAGGCCTGATTGAGCGCGGCAATTTCGATGGTATCACCAAGACTAGTTCCAGTGCCATGGGTTTCCACAAAGTGGATACTTTCTGGTTTAACTTTAGCAAAACGTTGCGCCAATTTTAAACATTCTGCCTGCCCTTCTACACTCGGCGCAGTCAGGCCAATCTTTCTTTTGCCATCATTATTGACCGCACTACCTTTGATTATGGCGTAGATTTGATCGCCATCTTTTTGCGCATCCACCAAACGTTTGAGCACTAGCACTGCAGCACCTTCCCCCACAATCGTTCCGCTCGAATCTTGATCAAAAGCGCGGCAATGACCATCCTTCGACATAATTGAACCTTCGTGATGGGGATAGCCATGATAGGCATTGGTATGTAAAAAGATACTTGCCGCCGCTGCCATATTTACTTCCCCAAAAATGAGGGCCCGACAAGCCAGATGAATACCTAACAAAGAGCTTGAACAAGCAGAAGTCACATTCATGGCAGCTCCCTTGAGATTTAATTTATAAGCCACTAAGGGAGGCAAGTAATCCTTATCGCTAATGTGCTTGAGTACGAAATCAGAAACCCGTTCTTCTTGATTGGTTAGCTTGGCATAAATCCGCCAATTGAGATCATCGGCGCCACTGCCATATAAACCGACCAGGCCTTTAGCTTCATCGGGCACATAACCTGCATCTTCAAAAGCTTCCCAGATGCATTCATGAAAAATGCGATTTTGGGGACCGAGGACGCGTGCCTCATCGGGGGTATAATCAAAGAAGGCCGCATCGAAATATTCTTTGTCGCGAAAATCCGGGACAGAACGAACAAAGTTAGGATTGGCGATGGTCGCTTCGTCGGCACCAAGTTCACGCATTTCCTCATCAGAGAGGCTGCGAAAGGCTTCGACACCATCTACCAAGTTTTTCCAAAAGCTCCGCCAATCGGGGGCCGCCGGAAAGCGACAGGACATTCCTACAATCGCCACCTCAAAACCCGTATATTTTTGCTTAGTGCTCATTATTGATCAGTTTATTAAAAGCAGATTCCATCGTATCCGCTAAGGCGTCAAGATGTTCTTCTTCCACTTCGGGATTTAGTGTTGATTTTTGACCGCTTAAGTATTGTGCTAATTTTTGAATATTAGATTCTTGGTAAAGGTGAACCAGAGGGATTTGCACTTGAAAAACAGTATTGATTTTACTCAGCAATTTGACCGCTAGGATTGAGTTTCCACCTAGGTCAAAAAAGTTACTGGTCACCCCGATCAAGTCCGCTTCTTTCCCCAGTACCTCGCTCCAGATATTGACCAAGCGGGTTTCGATTTCATTAGAAGGCTCCGCAAAGGCGATTCCACTATCTAGCTGCTGGTTAGCTACTAGGTTAAGCGCATTGCGATCAATTTTCCCATTAGCCGTCAATGGCATTTTTTCCAATTCCACAAAACTGGCGGGAACCATATAGTGGGGTAATTTTTCGCTTAGGTATTCGCGTAGTTCGTTGGTAAAAATAGAACCGGGAGCTACCAGATAAGCGCGAAGAGATTTGTGACCTGCTTCATCTTCTACCACACTAACAGCCACATCTTGTAATGCCGGATGTTGTAATAGTTGCTGCTCAATTTCTTCCAATTCAATTCGATAGCCATTGATCTTGACTTGATTGTCGCTCCGGCCTAGCAGAACGATATTCCCATCCGAGCGCCAATAGGCGAGATCACCCGTATGGTAAATCCGGGCATTCGGTTCTGTACTAAAAGGGTGAGGGATAAAACGCTCCGCAGTCAGGTCTTCCCGGCCGTAATAACCACGGGCGAGGCCATGCCCTCCGATATACAAGTGACCAATAATTCCTTTTGGACAAAGCTGTAAGTGTTCATCCAAGATATAAATCGAAGTGTTGGAAATGGGTTTTCCCACCGTCACCTCTTCTCCTACGCGAATCTCCTGAACGGTCGACCAAATGGTAGTTTCGGTAGGACCATACATATTGGTAATCCGGGCGGGCAATTGTTCGGTCAAACGATCCGCAAGGCTTTGTGGGAAACGCTCCCCTCCCACGATGAGGTTTTGGAGGCTGGGTAAAAAGGCAGCGGAATATTCATCTTCCAAAAGCGTTTTCAAATAAGACGGAGTAATCTGCATACTGTCAATGGCAGGTACTGCCGTAGCTTCGGAGGCGGTAGGGCGGTAGAATTTTTCGCGTAGATCATCCAAATAATCCAAGCCTTCCATCACCAGTTCCTGTTCCAAACCAAAGTCGATTAGACAGGCGATTTCATCCACTCCGATGATCTTAATTTTTTCCAATAAAGCCGTACAAGATTCCGCAGTCCCAAACAGTGCTGAAGTTTGCCAATAGCGTTCGAAGGCTAGTTCCAATAAATTTTCTAAATCCTCTTCGCCAATGTTATCGGTATCCTCGGTAAACTCCTTGAGCATATTTTTGATCAAACCGATACTAGAGCGGAGGTAATTGGTAAAAGGTTCTTTTACCCGTGCCTTTACCACTGCTAGGTCGGTCCCAACATAACTGTGTAACATCAAAGAGACCTTTGATTGCTCGACCGAATGGCCGTGTTCGGCTAAGCTCTCCCGATAGATCGCAATGTTTTTTCGGAGTACCTCAATATCTTGTCCTAATAAATGAGTCAGCACATTGGCGCCGATTTTACCCGCAGAGCGGAAGGTCTCGGGGTTCCCACCAGAGGTGACCCAGATGGGCAGTTCCGCTTGAATGGGCCGGGGAAAAGTTTGCAGTTTAACCTTCTTCCCTACCCCATTGACGCGTTCCACTTTTTCGCCACGCCACAATTGCCGCAGTTCCTCAATTTGAGCAAACATAGCAGCATGGCGCTTGGCATAACGATCTGGCTGGAGCACAAAATCATTGGAATGCCAACCCGAAGCGATGGATAAGGAAACCCTTCCTTTGGATAAATTATCTACCACCGCCCATTCTTCTGCCACCCGAATCGTATCGTGAAGAGGAAGCACCACACTACCAGAGCGAATATTAATATGCTCGGTCACCGTAGCTAGGGCAGCGCCCAAAATAGAAGGATTGGGAAAGATGCCACCAAACTCGTGGAAGTGCCGCTCGGGCAGCCACACGGCATTAAAGCCATGTTGGTCTGCGTAAGTTACCGTATCGAGTAGCAATTTGTATTTATCGCTTGCATCGGTTTTTTGGCTGGAGAAGAACAGCAAGCTAAAATCCAAACTGCCTTGGTTCGTGGCGAGGTATTGATTAAAATTACTGAGTTCACTACTCTTGGGTTTGATCGTCACCCTTACCCCTTGCGATAAGGTGTAAAACAATTCGAGGATAGAAATATCAAAAGAAACAGAAGTGATGGCGAGTAGGTGATTGGTCGCATCCAACTTTAGCTCCCGTTTCATTCCATAGATAAAATTGAGCAGATTGCGATGTTCGACCATCACTCCTTTAGGCGTTCCGGTAGAACCAGAAGTGTAAATCGCATAAGCTAAATTTTGTGCTTGGATTCGGGTGTCGCGAAAATCCTTGGCGTATTGATCCTGATGCTTCCAAAAACGTTGGAGCAATGATTGGTCAATCACTAATTTACAGGCACTACTTTTTTCAATAAAAGCGATCCGATCTTGAGGATAATCTGGATCGATAGGGACATAGGCGGCACTGGTTTTGAGCACGGCCAATAAAGCCAGTAAGAGATTTTCGTTGCGTTCCAATTTTACCCCTACCAAATCATCTGGAGCTAGTTGAGTTTCTTGACTTAAAAAATCAGCCAATTGACTGGAATATTGATCTAGTTGGCGATAACTCAGCTGCGTATTTCCACACACCAAGGCTATACGGTCGGGATGAGCAAATACCCGTTCGGCGATCAAATCCAAAACAGTTTGCGATTTAGGTAAATCCTGTTGGGTCGCATTAAAGTCTTCGAGCAATTCTTTGACCTCCCTTTCACTTAGGAATGATTGGGTAGCAATGGCCGTTTGGGGTTGAGTTAAAAGTGATTCCAACAATTGGCGAAAATGTTGGATCATTGGAAGGAGACTCTCTTTATCGTAAACCTCAGGGTTAAAGGCCAGGGTTAAAGCTAGATGGTCACCTTGATCTTGGAAAACGAGGTCGAAATCAAATTTAGAATAACGTTGGGGCCAATCGACTACTTCATCTCCCACTGCTTTAACCTCACTTGATTTAAGCTCCGTGTTTTGGAGGGTAAACATCACATCGAAAATAGGGTTACGGCTCATGTCTCTGGGGATCGACAGGTCGTTTACCAAATCATCGAAAGGGTAGATGGCGTGAGCATAGGCAAGCAAGGTATTCTGCTTGACCGTAGCGAGGTAATCCGTAAAACTTGCTTGTGGGTCAAGTGGATTGCGCAAGACCAAGGTATTGAGATAAAAGCCGATTTGGTTTTGCAGGTCGAGGTGTTCTCGTCCAGCTACGGGCGTGCCGATCAGTACGTCTTTTTGTCCGGTATAGCGATAGAGTAATACTTTCCAAGCGGCGAGCAGGGTCATAAACAAACTAGCTTCTTGCTCGCGGCTAAATTGGCGGGCCCGTTCGCTAAGTTCGGCAGAAAACTGGGTGTAAAGGGCTTGCCCTTGATAGTTCCGCAATTGGGGGCGGGCCTTGGCAAAAGGTAAATCAAAAGAAGGCAGTTCATCCCCAAAACGCTCTAGCCAATAGGCCTTGCTTTTTTGAAAGGCCGGGCCTTGAGCCTGCTGCTTCTGCCAAACGGCGTAATCTTTATAATGAATATTCAGCTCGGGCAACTCTACCGTTTCACCACTCCCTAAACCTTCGTATAGCGTAAATACTTCGCGCATCAAAATATCGAGCGACCAGGCGTCGCTGATGATATGGTGCATATTGCAATAAAAAACGCTATGCTCTTCTTCCAAGTGCAAAATGGCAGCACGCAATAAGGGGCCTTGTTCTAAGTCAAAAGCTTGGGCCTCGTCTTCATCGAGATAGTTTTGCAGCAAGGTTTCGCTATCCGATTCCGCACGCCAGTCGTGGTAAGCCACTTGAAAAGAAATATCAGCGGCAGGAATAATCCACTGTCTTACGGTTCCCTCTTCGCTTACCTTAAAAATGGTCCGTAGAATCTCATGGCGTTTGACGATCAACTCTACTGCCCGACGAAAATCATCCCAACGGTACGATCCTTTTAATTCCAATTGCATTGGGAGATTATAAGCTAAGGATGCTTCGCCCAATTGGCTCAAAACCCACAAACGATGCTGAGCTGAAGATAATTCATAATGCTCCGCAACTGGTAAAATCGGAATCGGTTGATGATCCACCTTGTTGTTGATATCCTGTAAATAGGATTTGATCGCAGCTTTATTATCGCGCAGCAAGTCGATTATTTCATCGGCTACTTCTTCCTGATAAAGCGCCAGTTCTAGGTCTTCGCCCACGAGTTGCAAACCAACTCCAGCCGTTTTAGCCTTTTGGATGATGTGTGCAATATCCTTCATATCTAGATGATTATTTTTTTAATTTCTTTTTGCTGTTTCACCTGGGTCAACCAATTGGTATTCTCGATTTCTAAGGCTAGGGCAGCAATGGTAGGGTTGGTAAAAATCTTTCGCAGGTCGATGGCTACGCCAAACTCCTGGTTGATCTGTGACAGCAGTCGGGTAGCTTTTAGGCTGTGGCCGCCGAGTTCGAAAAAGCTATCGCGTACGCCTACTCGTTCTACTTGAAGCACTTCGGCCCATAGCTCCGCCAATCGAGTTTCGATGGCATTACGTGGGGCGAGGTATTTGCGTTGAGCAAGGTCGGCGGGGCCTGGCGTTGGTAGCTGGGCATAGTTAATTTTGCCATGGGCACTTAGAGGGATTTCGCTCAGCAATACGAAGTAGGCAGGGATCATATAATCCGGTAAATGTTCACTCAGTTGATCCCGCAATGATGACCGATCGAGCTTATCGCTGGTCAATAGATAGGCGACCAACTGGGGGTCACCATCGGGAGCATAGGTCTGTACCAAGGCCTGTTGTACTTCCGCTATGCGATGGAGCACTTGTTCAATTTCTTCTAATTCGATTCGATAACCTCGAATCTTTACCTGTCCATCTCGCCGACCGATAAAGTCTATATTTCCATCGGGCAAACGGCGCGCTAAATCTCCAGTGCGATAAAGTCTTTGCTCCGCTGCAAAAGGATGAGGAATAAATTTACTAGCATTTAAGGCAGGCCGATTGAGGTAACCACGAGCCAGTCCCGCACCAGCGATACACAGTTCGCCAACAACTCCCGCTGCTTGTAATTGAAGATCTGCGGATAAAATATAAACCTCTGTATTGGCGATAGGACGGCCGATGGGAATCCGACCGTTATAAGGCTGACTGGTATCAAAATAAGTAGTCACTACGGTATTCTCCGTTGGTCCATAGTTGTTGTAAATCCGCAACTTAGTTTGGGGAGAAATGCGCAGTACATCTCCTCCCGTTAGGATACAAAGTTGAGGTAAGGCAACTTTTAGGTCAACCAATTCGGCGACGATGGTGGGAGGTAAAAAACTATGGGTAATTACCTCTTTTTGGAGAAAATCGGCCAAGGCCTGGCCATCGTAGCGCAATTGATCATTAGGAATGGGGTACAGGCAGGCGCCACTTAGCAGGGCTGGAAAAATTTCCCACACCGAGGCATCAAAAGCAATGCTTGCAAAAAGCGTTTGCCGACTCTGTGGCCCCACCTCATAGACCAGTTGATGCCAGTCGCAAAGGTTGAGCAAACTGTGCTGTTCAATCATTACCCCCTTGGGTTGGCCCGTAGTTCCCGAAGTATAAATTACGTAAGCCAAATCGCTGGTCGTAGTTTGCACCTTGGGCGGGCGAGAGATATTTGCTTTGCCTCGACGGAACGTTTCCAATAACTGTTCATCAATCATCAGCTTCCCGCCACTATCTTCGATGATAAAGTCAACGCGAGCGGGAGGATATTGAGGATCGAGGGGAATATAAGCCGCCCCCGTTTTTAGCACGGCCAGAATACTTACGATCAACCAATCGCTGCGTTCGAGTTGGACCAATATTAAATCTCCTTTTTGGATCGCATAATTAGCGAGTAGGAAATGTGCCAACTGATTGGCTGTTTCTTCCAACTCCTGATAAGTCCAGTGGCCTTCACCAAATACAATTGCTGGATTCTCAGGATGTAGACGGACCTGTTCTTCAAAACGATCGATGAGGTTCGTGGTCGATGTCGCCCTATTGATTTTCGGGAGTTGAGGATTTTGCTTTTTTGGGTAATCCGCAGTACTTAGAATCGGAATGGTGGCGATGGGGCTATGCTTTTGTTCGATGGCAGCATGAAAAAAGTTTTTCAGGTGTCGGGCCAACTGCTCCACAAATGCCTGATCGTATAAATCACTATTGTATTCCAAGGCCAGTTGGAGTTGATTCGCTTCTTGGTAAAATTCAAAGGTCAGGTCGAAATGGCTAATTTCTCTAGCCACTGTTTCGTAGTTTTTTACGTTTACCTCCGCTAAGGACAAAGCAGAAACCTGACCATCTTTTTGATTGTGTAGAACGATCATCACTTCAAAAAGGGGCGAACGAGAGGGGTCAGGTTTTAGAGACAGTTCTTCGATGATTTCATCCAGGGGGTAGGCTTGATGTTCGTAAGCCGCTAGTAAGGCCGCTTTTTGTTGAGCCACCAATTCGGTCCAAGTAGTTTGCCCATCCACCGCAGTACGGAGCGCTAGGGTATTCAGCATCAGGCCAATTTGTTTTTCCAATTGAGGATGTTCTCGACCGGCCACGGGAATACCGAGGATAATATCGTTTTGGTTGGTATAGCGATACAACAGGGCATTGACTCCGGCAAGGAGGGTCATGAATAAAGTGGCCTGTTGTTCTTGAGCGAATTGGGTTAAGGCCTCGGTTTGCTCGATGCTCCAGTGTTGAGTTAGGCGATGGCCACGGTAGCCTTTGACTCGGGGCCGGGTTTTAAATATGGGTAGGTCGAGAACGGGTAAATCACCAGATAAATGATCCAACCAAAATTCGCGAGCCTTTTTCGTTTCCGCAGTGATCGTTTTTTCCGATAGCCACTGGGCATAATCTTTATACTGGAGGCTATCCTCAATGGTCAATTCTTCACCATTCAAGCGCTGCTCGTAGGCCTCGCTGATTTTTTGCATCAACAATTCTACCGACCATCCATCGCCCACCAAATGGTGCAACATCAAACTCAGGAGGTACTCCTCCTTTTCGGTCTGAAATAAGGCAACGCGAAATAAGGGAGCTTCTTTTAGCTGGAAGGGCTGTTCATAAAGTTGGGCAATCATTTGATCCGCCTTCGCCTTTTCCCCTATACAACTTCGATAAGCCAGCTGAAATTCCAAGTTCTCCATCGGGCTAATCATTTGCCGAATCTCACCTTCTACATTCCTCCGAAAACTGCTGCGTAAAATTTCCGTTTGCTCCACAACATGGGTTAAGGCCTCAGCAAGCGCTATCCGCGAAAGCTTACCGCGCAACTGGAAGGTCGTTGCCATTTGATAGGCTCGATTCCCATCCTCCGTTTGGCAGAGTACCCACAGTCGCTTTTGGGCCGCCGTAAGTGGATAAGATTCTTGCAGCTTAGCTCTCGGAATAGGGGTCCACTCACTCTTGCGAAGTTGAGTAGCTAAAGCTTGGATGGTGGGTTGGGTGAAAATAACCTTGGTCTTAAGCTCCATCCCCAAACGCTCCCGGATCTGGTTTACCATTTGAGTAGCTTTCAAGCTATGCCCTCCCAGAGCAAAGAAATTATCTCGTACTCCAATCCGATCCAGCTGTAGTAAATCTTGCCAGATATCAACCAATTGCTGTTCCAGTTCATTGGTAGGAGCAACATAATCATGGCGAATCACATCGCGGCTTGAGACCGAAGGCAGGGCCTTACGATCCAGTTTACCATTTCGATTAAGCGGCAAATGAGACAGTTGTACGAAAAAGCTAGGGAGCATATAATCCGGTAAGCGATCCGCAAGGAATGCCCTCAATTTGGTTTTATCTATATCTTGACTTACGAGGTAAGCCACAAGTACCTGTTCTCCTTGGTGTTCGCGAACCACTACGGTCAATTGGCGAAGTTGGGGAGAAAATTCGCGAAGGTGATTTTCAATTTCCTCTAGTTCAATACGATTGCCTCTAATCTTCACTTGATGATCTATCCGACCGTGAAAATCGATTTGGCCATCTGTACGCCAGCTTGCCAAATCGCCAGTGCGATAAAGGCGAGGAGAAAGCGTAGTCGCAAATGGGTTGGGGATAAACTTTGCCTCGGTCAGTTCCGGACGATTCAAATAACCACGGGCTACTTGTACTCCACCAATTAGCAGTTCACCTTTTACACCCGGTGGTAGTAGCTTCCCCTTTTGATCGACGATGTACAACTCCGTATTGGGAACCGCTACACCAATGCTCACGCCTTCTTGAGCGGTATCTACCTTAGTCAGGTCAATATAGCTTACATCGATGGCCGCTTCGGTTGGGCCATACAAATTGTGGAGTTGGGTATAGGGCAACAATTGCTTAAAACGCTCCGCTAGTGCTGGCGACAAAGCCTCCCCGCTACACACAACATGTTGGAGGATATCGCAACGTGTGGGTTGGTAAACTTCCAAAAAAGCCGCTAGCATGGATGGCACAAAATGTACTATACTCACCAATTCGCGAGCCATTAATTGTTGGAGATAAATAGGGTCTTTATGCCCTTCTGGTTCCGCAAAAATAAGTGGAGCACCAGTAAGCAAAGGCAGGGTCAATTCCCAGACGGAAACATCAAAGGTATAGGGTGTTTTTTGTAGCAAAACATCCATCGCACCCACCTTTAAAGCATCGCGCATCCAGAGGAGGCGATTCCATAAGCCACCGTGTTCATTCAACACACCTTTAGGTTTTCCGGTAGTACCCGAGGTATAAATCACATAAGCCAAGCGATCCGCAGCGTAGTCCAAAGCGGGAGCCGTGGATGCTTGAGTTTGCCAATGTTTTTGATCAAGTAGCAGGAGGGGCGTATCGGTAAATAAATCCGCATGCTTCTGCTTAGTCAGTACAATTGGAGCCGTGGCATCTGCGACGATAAATTGTAGACGCTCGGATGGGTGCTGCGTATCCAAAGGCAGATAAGCAGCGCCTGCTTTCCAAATGCCAAGGATAGCAACGAGTAAGTCAAGCGAACGTTCCAAACAAATTGGAACGATAGATTCGGGGCCAATGCCTTGCGCTCTTAGGTGATGCGCCAACTGATTAGCTTGCTCCTCCAATTGCTGAACACTAAGCTTTTGTGTTCCAATTTTAGCAATGGTTTTCGAAGGGTCTTTAGCCAGCAGTTGTTGAAAGGCTTGGAATATATTTTCTGTTTTGGGATAAGTTTGGGTGGTGGCGTTGAAGGTATTAAAAATACGGTCGTGATCCGTGGGGCTGAGTAAGCTCCAATCTTCTGCTTTTTGCGCTAGGAGTTCCTCCATTTGTGGCAATAGTTGAGCGAAGTAGTCCAGTAGGTGTTGGACTAAATGGGCGGGAGCAAAGTCAGTTCGGTAATGCAAATCCAGTTCTAAATCGGCCGTTGCATTTTTCCGAACTACCAGGTGGCAATCGCATAAAGGGCCTGAAAATTCCATTGTTGGATCGAGAAAAGAAAAACCAAAAGGGCTAAACGCAGCAAATGTTTTTCCTTCCAAACGTGCTTCCAAATCGGCCGCTGTATAGTGGCGATGAGAAAAAGTAGTTTGCACTTCCTTTTTTACGTCTTGTAAATTTTGTCTTAAAGTGTTGGAAATCAGGGGAGAAAAGTCAAACAAAAGAGCGTTGTTAGACTTGTCTTCCAAGTCCAGCTTTGCCCATAGTAAAGCATTGATTTCGGGGAAATATTTTCTTTGCAGGAGATGGTACAAGGTAGTCAGTACCGTAAACTCCGTCATTGTTTTTTGCTGAGTGAGTTGATGGAAATAGGTTAGTGCATTGTTTGACACTAGCCTAGAGGAAGCCTTGGCCCAAGAGCCAGAACAGTTTGGAGTACTAAACCGATCAGACAGTTTAGTCAACCAATAGTCGACCGTAATTTTATTTTTTAGGTTAGAACTCATGTATTATGGCTTAGTTTAGCTAGAGAAACAGGTAGACATAGCCCTGCCATGCCACAGTGAGCAAGGCCACTGAAGCTTTTCCGAAAGGGTTAAACCCTAAGTATACTTTGATGGTATTGCAAGCAATACTATACCAGCCTTATGCTCGACAATTGAGCATAAGCAAATAAGTTTAAGCGTGTACTTTCGCAATACAGTAAAACAAGTGTACTGAATTCAGGCGCTTCAAGGAAACGACAATGAAGCGTACGGTAATTACTTAGGATGAAATGATTTATTCAACCTGTAATAGTATCCAACGACATGATTTAATTTAAGCAGGAGTAATGCCTAATAGGAATTTGTTTTTTATTGAGTTAGTAATAATAAATCGCAAGACTCGACGGAATCCTTGTTCTTCAAAAAGTAATAAGTATAAGAATGCATATTACGATCAAAGACAATGATCCAATGTTAAATTGGGGTCAAGTAACTACCCTAATCATTTTTAACAACAACACTCGAGAAAATAGAGGAGATGGTTGAAATTCTAAAAGTATGTTTGAAATAAATTGCTTTACTAATAGAACATAGATAGTAAAGCTATCAACCGACAGCAAGATATATGTTTTCCAAATAAAATGAAAGCAGCAAATACATTTTATTTTATTCTATATTATTTTAATCTGCAATATTTACTTTCTCCTCCTCGCTTTAATAGTCGTTATACAAAGCTCTTAGCCCGAGCAATTCCTTAAGTATAAAGCATGTGGAAGATAAGCTTCTACCAGCCAGCAGGCCAAGCGAAATTCTCGTTCTTCAATTGGCGAAGATTGCTGGGTATCTCCTTGTTCATATTTGCGACACATTGCTAAAATCATTGCCAAGCGAAAACAGATTTGTCCCATTTCTAAAATCAAGTCCGGGGCCTTTTTTACTAGACCTAGATTTAAGCGATTTATTTCCTCGCCTAATAATTCTTGTAATGCCAGCCATTGCGTTTTGGAAAAACTAAACGGACTAGGATATGCTTTTCCAAAAGCGACCATAGCGGAGACTTCTTCCCCCAAGGTTTCAAAATAAGCACCCCAATCTTCCTTGGTATATTTTGAAAAAGACAATGGATAATTGTTCGATTCCTCCACTACATAAAATAGAAAATGGTTAAAGTACCCCTCTCCTATCTGGGGATTCAAGGCCCGCCAATTTCCACCAGTTCCTGAAAGCAGTAAGGACAAACTCGGCTGCTCCACCAAACCAGTTGGAGTACTTTGAGATCGATTGAAGATAAGGGCCTCCTGTGCAAATACCTTATGGAGAAAAGCACGCCCCGTTCCCCGGCCTTGCACCAATAACTCTCGCCAGTGAAGTAAATCCGTAGCGAGCAATAACCCAGCCCCATTATTCTCAAAGAGGTGCTGCCCCAACTGTTCTAAAGCATATGGAGGAGGTAGATAAAACTGGCGAAAGGAAGCTTTTCCTCGCGCTGTGGCCTCCAAGGAATTTTGCTGAATCAAATTGCGATGATGCACCATACCCAAAGTCTGAGCAAAAGTCAACGCCGTTTCTCGAAACTTTGTAGGAGCAATAATCGCGGTATACAAATTCGGAAAATGCAAACGACCATCATAGTGGCCTCGAAGCTGTGGAATAGCTGCGCTCAAAACGGTCAAAGCCGCAGTAAGAAAAATATCGCGTTGCTGGTGATTACTAAAAGTCGCGCAAGCCTCACGTAGTAGGGTTGGCAGTTTAGGAAATATCTTATGAGGCAAAGTCGATGGACCCGAAGTTGTTGGTTTCAGCATAGCAGCATCCAAGCGACGGCCCTGATAGGCACTTGCTACCAGTCCCCGAATTTCTGGAGGAGGTAAATCATAATGTTGCAACATTTGCGCTAGCGTCAACGATTTGGAAAGACCAATGCGATTACAATTGGAAGCGAGGAGGTAAAGGAAATTATTGCGATTGCCCTTTTCATAATTTTGCTTGCGTTCCGTAAGTGCCACACATTCGGCAAAGGCCGGAATATGGATCACCGGAGGCGAGGCCTGTGTTGGGAAGATTTTGCTAGTGGGATTATAATAGGCCTCGGGGTCATAACTCATAAAGCAAAGCCGGGTAATATCTTTACCGGAGGGGTCGACTTTTACTCCAAGTAATTCTTCATAATGAGTCAAGACTTTGGCAAAAGCCGATTGATGCTCGGCCTGTGTATTATCCGTAGCTACTATTATTTTCAATCCCTGCCCGCTCGGGCTAGTAAAACAGGCACGGGTAAACGCGGTTTCCGTTGCGCATTGTTGGCAGGCACGGAGATCATTCCCGAGGTGATCTAGATCGAGGATGATTAGTGCTTGGTAGCGGGTGAGGAATTGCAAGCGACGGCCACCGGAAAATTGCCCGGAGGGAGTAAATGCCAGCAATTGTTTCTTAAGGGCCTGGGCCACTTCTTCCCGGCCTTCTGCCAAAGCCGCACGAATCTGCTGGATGGGCAGGGCGTACTTTTCTTTGCGAATTTCTGCCATCAACTGAGCCAAAGTATACTGTCCTACGACTTGATTGAAGCGGCGGAAAAGGCTTATCCGATCTTCAGCCGCCAGTGCAATGAGTTTCTTATTTTTAGGGAGTACCATATACCATCTGCGTTTTAAGCCGATTTATTTAAAAAGATACCAAAGGGCTCGGCATCCCAATTCAGATAGAGTTCTGGGTCCCAAGAAAAGCGGCAACAATATTCTAAAGCCCTCCCCTTTTCGCTAATCCGTTCGATTCCAAGATATTCAAGGAGGTAGCTCCGTAAGAGTTGAAAACTTTGGGAATGTTGCTCCAGGGTTCCATTGGTCGCGATGATACAACAAAGCCCCGTCCCTTCTGCATTTTTAAAGCAAGCCAACACAAAATCATTATTGCTCAACTGCTCCTTCGCCTGGGTCATTTCCACTTCTGATAGATGGGTTAGCTCCAGGAGTAATTGCTGCGAGTAAGTGACCAGGTCCCATAAAGGCCCGCGTTTCTTAAAATGTCCGGCGATCGAAAACCAGGGGATCAGGTCGTGCCGAAGTTCTTCCGACAGCTCCGGATGGTGAAGGCTGTATTCGCGCAACTGATTTATTTCGGTTTGGTAATCACCACTTTGGATTTGGCGGAGAATATTGAGCAGTGGTTTGCGGGCGACGACTTGCCTCCGATTTGGGCTCAAGATGCTGAGAATAGACATAACTTTAGTTTTTAGAAGATGATTAAATCTCCTATCATAGCATCTCTCTTGATCTCTGCTGGGTAATTAGTCGGGTTGGTTATCGTTGGAAATGATAAAGGGAAGGTGATGAGCCGATAAGTTAAGTTTTTTTGGGTAAAGATGCTGGAGCCTGACTAAAATATAGCACCTAAATACTTAGCGCAGGTTTAAAATTCTATCAATTGGTTCTAAACGGTAAATATTATCCTGTCGCTCAATCCTGATTGATTGAACACGCTCTTACACAATTCCTTATATTTAGATGATTTTTCAGACAGGTTCTAATTAAATTTGATGAATTAGCCTAGGTATTTTGAATTATTGCTCCTAAGCATAACTAAGGATACCTTGAGCTGCATTAAAGAGTTTAGAT
>SPJL01035624.1_pt1 | contig 19448 bp, 10 predicted proteins | sample 3741751 | NCBI WGS metagenome assembly SPJL01 (sample SAMN10925998, study PRJNA522277) | cold seep metagenome | isolation source: Elba SIP-enriched marine methane seep metagenome, extraction at timepoint T3 | place: Italy: coast of Elba, Mediterranean Sea | reverse complement strand
TTCTTCCTGGCTATCCTGACCCTCCAGCTTGGGGCACAGGATTACTCAAACTCTCCCTGGCATATTCAAGCCAAAGATATCGACCCCAATAATTATTACGGCGTTACCGTGGCCAATGGGATCATCGGTATCGTTTCTTCTCCCGAACCCATGAAGGTTAAAGATGTGGTGCTCAACGGAGTCTACGATTATTATCAACGTGGTCGAGTATCCAACATCCTCAAGGCTTTTAACCATGTCAATATGGACTTAGATGTGGATGGCGAACGAGTAAATCGTGGGAATATCTCCAATTATACCCAAACTCTGGATATGAAAAAAGGAGCGCTTACCACTACCTTCGACCTCAATAATAAGGTCAGCGTCAGCCATACCATGATGGCCCTCCGCCATTTACCTTACACCTCGATGATTACGGTAGAGGTTAAGGCCAAGCAAGCCGTAGAAATTACGGGAATCAGCACCATCGAAGCACCCGATCACCTTTCTGATGTACGCAATTATTACGCGGAAATCGATCGCCCACATGTTACCATCCCCTTGATGACTTCCGTGGCCAAAAGCCCTTCCGGCCGTCAACTAGTAGCAGCTTCAAATAGCTTTTTATTTGACGAAGCCCACGGTAGCGAACCGCGACTTATTCACGAAGATTGGGATTACAATCGTCACCTAACCAAGTTTTCTAAAAAAATAAAAGCAGGCGAAACGTATCGCTTTAGCGTAGTAGCTTCTACCTGTGCTTCGGTACAATATGATGATCCGCACAACGAAGCCGAACGTCTAACGATTTACGCTGCACTCGAAGGTTACGATCGTTTAATCGCTCGTCATGAAGCAGCTTGGAACAAACTCTGGGAAAGCGATATCATATTGGAAGGAGATGTGGAAAGTCAACGCGATATTCGAGCAGCCCTTTACCACTTGTATTCCTTTGCGCGGGCAGGTACGGCCTTTAGCCTTAGCCCGATGGGACTTTCTGGTTTGGGCTATAATGGTCATGTTTTTTGGGATACTGAACTTTGGATGTACCCTCCTTTATTGATGCTCCAACCGGATATGGCCCGTTCGCTCTTAGAGTATCGTTATGAACGTTTGGAAATGGCGAAGCAAAATGCTTTTGCCCACGGTTATGATGGGGCGATGTACCCTTGGGAATCGGCTGCCGATGGATCGGAAGATACTCCCGTTTGGGCTTTGACGGGCCCTTTTGAACACCATATCACAGGTTGTGTAGCTTGGGCTTTTTGGAAGTACTACCAAGTTACAGGTGATAAGGCATGGCTACGCGATCGCGGTTTTCCAGTCTTAAAAGAAATTGGAGATTATTGGGTGTCGCGAGTAGAGTTGGGAGCGGATGGAAAATACCATATCAATAATGTAGTAGGAGCGGATGAATATGCGGAAAATATTGATGATAATGCCTTTACCAATGGCGTAGCCATTGAAGCATTGCGTTATGCGGCGGGGGCAGCTCGGGTGTTAGGAGAGACGGTGAATCCCGCTTGGGAAAAAGTGGCCGCTGGTATTCCCATCCTACAGTTCCCTGATGGCGTAACGCGCGAACACGCAAGCTATGAAGGAGAAACGATTAAACAAGCGGATGTTAATTTGTTGAGTTATCCTTTACAAGTTATTCGGGAAGAAGATCGGATGAAAAAAGATTTGCAATTTTATGAAAAAGTAATGGACCCTCGTGGCCCTGCGATGGGCTTTTCGGTCCTTTCTATTTTATATAATCGTTTGGGAAATACCGAACGGGCGAGCGAACTTTTCCGCCAAGGCTATCAACCCAATCAAGTACCACCGTTTGGGGTAATCTCCGAAACGGCAGGAGGAACTAATCCCTATTTCGCCACGGGAGCCGGAGGGATGCTACAAGCAGTGCTTTCTGGATTTGGTGGTTTGGAAATTACGGATCAAGGCATTACTCAAATCAAAACGGGTATCCCTAGCTCGTGGAAATCCCTAAGCATCAAGGGGGTAGGCAAAGACGAAAAGACCTTTAGCGTAAAATAAACATTACACCGCCCCGATACTAATGATCGGGGCGGCGTAGCATCGACGTAATTTCTGGAAAATCCTGACGAATCTTTGCAGTAGGTTTCAAGCAAGACTTTAGAGCAGAATTAACTTATCTTCACTTTCGAAGTGATCCTATTTTTTCTGCTAAGGAATTCGTAAAAATATACACTTCGAATATTAATCCTCAAAATGGAAGTAAGTGTACTTAATTGGTTACGATCTCGGAAGTTCCTCCATTAAAGCCAGTTTGCTCGACGCCGAAAGTGGGCAATGCCTAGGCTTGGTTCAATACCCGAAAACGGAGATGCCTATCGCCGCTCCCCAGCCCGGATGGGCAGAGCAAGACCCCGCCATGTGGTGGGAATACCTTTGCACCGCCACCCACCAATTACTCGATCAACACCCCGTCGATATCGCACAAATTGCCGCCATCGGCATTGCCTATCAAATGCACGGCCTCGTCCTCGTCGACCAAGCGCATAAAGTGCTTCGTCCTTCCATCATCTGGTGCGACAGCCGAGCCGTCGAAATTGGTGAAACAGCATTAAGTGAACTCGGTTCCAAAACTTGCTTTACCCATTTCCTCAACGCTCCCGGCAATTTTACCGCCTCCAAACTCAAATGGGTCCGCGAAAACGAACCCGAGATTTATCGCCAGATCCACAAGGCCATGCTCCCCGGTGATTATATCGCCATGAAAATGACCGATCGAATTAGCACTACCGTTTCGGGATTATCCGAAGGCATCTTCTGGGATTTTGAAGACCATGCAATTGCCCAAAAATTACTAGACCACTACGACCTCGATCAGAACTTATTACCCGAAGTATTGCCCACTTTTAGCAAGCAAGGCGTCTTAACCACTGCGGCGGCTACCGCCCTTGGTTTACGTCCCAATATTCCGGTAAGCTATCGTGCGGGGGATCAACCCAATAATGCGCTTGCTCTCAATGCCCTTCGTCCCGGAGATGTTGCCGCTACGGGAGGAACTTCCGGTGTTGTTTATGGAGTGGTCGATCGACTGGCCTATGATCCCGAATCTAGGGTCAACAGTTTTGCCCACGTCAATCATCAGGCAGGAGGACCCCGAATTGGAGTACTGTTATGTATCAATGGCGCGGGGATTCAGTATCGTTGGATGAAGCAGCAGGTGGCAGCATCGGGCATGACTTATGAAGCGATGGAAGAACAAGCGGCATCGGTTCCGATTGGTGCGGATGGGCTGCGTATTCTGCCTTTTGGCAACGGTGCCGAACGCGTACTGGGGAATCAAAACCCTGGAGCCCAGATCAATAATTTACAATTTAATCGGCACGGAGCAGCTCACCTCTATCGGGCAGCTTTGGAAGGAATCGCTTTTTCCTTTGTCCACGGGATTCGAATTTTGCAGGATCTGGGGCTGGACCTAAGAGTGATGCGCGTAGGAAATGATAACCTTTTTCAATCAGCGATATTCTCTAATACTATTGCCTCTTTGGTGGGCAGTAGGATTGAAGTTTTGGAAACTACCGGAGCCACAGGGGCCGCTCGGGCAGCAGGCGTAGCAGTGGGTTTATATCCCGATGTAGCTACGGCGATGGAAGGAGAAAAAGTATTGTACACTTATGAGCCTGGAGCGGAGGACGCTTATCGCGAAGCCTATGAGCTTTGGGCACAAGATTTAGCACAATTGATTCAACGATAAAAATCAAATGATATGAATACGACTTCGCAAGCGGAAAACTCCCGCGTAGTATTAGGCGATAAAGAATTTTTTCCGGGTATTGGCCCTATTGCCTTTGAAGGGCGCGAATCTGATAATCCATTAGCTTTTCGCTGGTATGAAGCGGATCGGGTAGTGGGGGATAAAACGATGGCGGAGCATTTTAAATTTGCGGTATCCTACTGGCATAGCTTTGGGGGCACGGGAGGCGATCCCTTTGGCGCGCCGACGCGGTATTGCCCATGGCTGGCTGCAAGCGACCCGATGGTACAGGCCCGGGAAAAAATGGATGCTGCTTTTGAATTTATCACCAAAATGGGAATCCCCTATTATTGCTTCCATGATTTTGACCTCGTACAGGAAGGCGCCACGCTTAGCGAATCTGCCCAACGCCTAGCGACCATCACCGATTATGCCGCGGAGAAACAAGCAGCCTCTGGCGTGAAATTACTCTGGGGAACGGCGAATTTATTTTCCAACCCTCGCTATATGAATGGTGCGGCTACCAATCCTGACTTTGCAGTCGTGGCTTACGCCGGGGCCCAGGTACGCTCTGCCCTTGATGCCACCATCAAACTAGGCGGCGAAAACTACGTTTTCTGGGGCGGTCGCGAAGGCTATATGAGCTTGCTCAATACCAATATGAAAGCAGAGCTAGATCACCTCGCGCGTTTCCTCCATTTGGCCAAAGACTATGCTCGTAAAAATGGTTTTACTGGCCAGTTTTTTATCGAACCCAAACCTTCCGAGCCTTCTAAACACCAGTACGATTTTGATGCCGCTACGGTAATCGGCTTCCTCCGCGAATACGATTTACTCGACGATTTTAAACTCAACCTCGAAGTCAATCACGCTACCTTGGCACAACATACTTTCCAACATGAAGTAAGAGTAGCTGCCGACGCCGGTATGCTCGGAAGTATGGATGCCAACCGAGGCGATTACCAAAATGGTTGGGATACCGATCAATTCCCCAATAATGTTTACGAACTAACCGAAGCTTTGCTCATCTTCCTCGAAACGGGAGGTCTGCAAGGAGGCGGTGTAAATTTTGACGCTAAGGTCCGTCGTAATTCTACGGATTTGGTTGACCTATTCTATGCACATATCGGTGGAATGGATGCCTTTGCGCGAGCCCTCTTGGTCGCTCAGGATATTTTGGATAAATCGGACTATCGTCAGCTCCGCTCCCAACGCTACGCCTCTTTCGAAAGCGATGCTGGTCAAGCTTTTACCTCCGGCCAATCAACCCTGGAAGATTTAAGTGCCTGGGCCCAGCAAAATGGCGAACCCCAACGCATCAGCGGTCGGCAAGAGCTTTTTGAAAACATCATCAACCGCTACCTCTAGACCGGAAGAAATATCATGGGAAACAACTTACTCTCCACCCTCGACTGGATCGTGATCGGTCTGTACTTTATCTTGCTTTTTGGGATCGCCATCTGGGTAATCTTACAAAAACAAAATAATTCGGAAGACTATTTTCTGGCCGGACGAAACGTGGGGTGGTTTGTGGTAGGAGCTTCTATCTTCGCCTCCAATATCGGCTCCGAACATGTCGTTGGTTTGGCGGGCACGGGGGCGGAAAGTGGGATGCCCATGGCCCATTTTGAACTTCATGCCTGGATTGTGCTACTCCTTGGCTGGGTCTTCTTACCCTTTTATGCGCGGAGCGGGGTGTTTACCATGCCCGAATTTTTGGAACGACGGTTTAATGCCCAAGCCCGCTGGTTCTTATCGATCTTTTCCCTGGTGGGCTATGTCCTTACCAAAGTATCCGTATCCGTTTACGCAGGTGGGGTAGTGATTGAATCCTTAATGGGTTTTGACTTTTGGACGGGCGCACTGATCACCGTAGTCATCACGGGGCTTTATACCGTACTCGGTGGAATGCGTGCCGTAGTGTATACCGAGGCCTTGCAAACCATTATCTTGATTGCCGGAGCATTGGCTGTCACCTTGATCGGCCTAAACGAGATCGGCGGTTGGCAAGAATTGCGTAGCATCGTAGGGAGCGAGCATTTCAATATGTGGCGCCCGGCCAATGATCCCGATTTTCCTTGGACTGGTTTGGTCATTGGTGGTAGTATCGTTGGCGTTTGGTATTGGTGTACCGATCAGTATATCGTTCAACGGGCCTTGGCCGCCAAAAACATCACCGTGGGGCGTCGAGGAACTATCTTTGGGGCCTTACTCAAACTCTTTCCCGTATTTATTTTCCTTGTTCCAGGTATCATTGCCCATGCCATGAGTAAAACCGGGCAAATGACTTTGGAATCCTCCGATCAAGCTTTGCCCGCCTTGATGGCTCACCTCTTACCAGTAGGGGTTCGTGGCTTGGTAGCTGCTGGTTTACTCGCCGCTTTGATGAGTTCTCTAGCTTCGGTATTCAATTCATGCTCAACCCTTTTTACCCTCGATATTTATAAAAAACTGCGTCCTGATACGGAAGAGCACCAACTGGTAAACATCGGACGAATGGCAACCGTAATTGTAGTTTTACTTGGAATCGCTTGGATTCCGGTGATGGCCAATATTTCGGGCGTGCTTTACGAATACTTACAAAGCGTACAATCCTATATCGCTCCGCCAATTACCGCAGTGTTTTTATTGGGACTATTTTGGAAGCGAATCAATTCCCAAGGTGCGATTGCTACTTTAGTCGGTGGCTTTTTACTCGGTATGTCGCGATTGGTGACGGAAATTTGGAAAGAAGATATGACGGGGCTACTCTATACTTGGGCGACCATCAACTTCCTGCATTTTTGTATCCTCCTTTTTATTATCTGTATCATCTTGTGTATCACCGTAAGTTTGTTGACCGAAAAACCTTCCGAAGCTCAGTTGGTTGGCTTGACTTATGGCACCCTCACCGCTGAACAACGCGAGGCAAATCGCAATAGCTATAATCGCTGGGATATTATCGCTTCCCTCTTCGTAGTGGCGATTATCATTTGGATACTAGCTTACTTCACTGGTTGATTGGGAATCTAAATTCTTTATAGTAATTTTGTTGTATTATCCATCACCCTTTTAAAACGTACTAATGGAAACCTTGTCGACGAGCTCTCCTGATGCCACTCTTTCTCTCAACTGTGCTGATAATATTCGCGTACTAGCTGCCGCGATGGTGGAACAAGCTAAATCGGGACACCCCGGTGGAGCCATGGGCGGAGCAGATTTTATCCATATCCTCTACACTGAATTTATGCAATACGATCCAACGGACATGACTTGGCCTTTCCGCGATCGTTTCTTTCTCGATGCGGGCCATATGTCGGCAATGCTCTATTCCGTACAAACCTTATTGGGCAATTATAGCCTCGACGATATTAAAGCTTTCCGTCAGTGGGGTAGTCCTACGCCTGGTCACCCAGAGGTAGATATGGCCCGGGGGATCGAAAATACTTCTGGACCTCTTGGACAAGGACATACTTATGGTGTTGGTGCAGCCATCGCAGAACGTTTTCTCGCCGCTCGTTTTGGAGAGGTGGTAGAACATAAAACCTACCTCTATATCTCAGATGGTGGGGTACAAGAAGAAATTTCCCAAGGCGCCGCTCGTATCGCTGGTTACCTCGGGCTTGGTAATATCGTAATGTTTTACGATGCCAATGACATTCAATTGTCGACGGTAGTAGATGCCGTTACTAGTGAAGATACCGCCAAGAAATACGAAGCCTGGGGCTGGCATGTAACGACTATCGACGGGAATGACCACGAAGCGATTCGCCAAAGTATTCAAGCAGGTATTGATGAAACGGCTAAGCCTACCCTGATTATCGGTAAAGCCGTGATGGGCAAAGGAGTGGTGAAAGAAGATGGCAGCCCTTTCGAAGGTGAAGTAGAGTTGCACGGAAAACCACTGGGTAAGTCCAATGCTTCTTTTGAAAAAACAGTTCAGAACCTAGGTGCTGATCCCGCTAATCCTTTTGCTATTTTCCCCAACGTAGCTGCATACTACGAACAAGCAAAGTCCGACAAGCAAAATGCTGCGGCTAACCGCAAGGCAGCCTTTGCCAATTGGGAAGCTGCTAATCCAGGACAGGCTCAAAAATTACATCATTTCCTTTCGGGCGAACTTCCAGAAATCGACTGGGCGGGGATCGACCCCAAAGCCAATGTCGCTAGTCGCGATGCTTCGGCAGCCGTTTTATCAGCCTTGGCGGACCAAGTAGAAAATATGATCGTCGCTTCTGCCGATTTGGCCAATAGTGATAAAACAGAGGCCTTCCTCAAAAAAACCACGGCCTTTAGTCATGGCAATTTCGATGGCGCTTTCCTACAAGCGGGCGTAAGTGAATTGACAATGGCAGCTTTGGCCACGGGAATGGCATTACATGGCGGCGTTATTCCGGCTTGTGCGACCTTCTTTGCTTTTTCTGATTATATGAAACCCGCGATTCGCGTTTGTTCTTTGATGGAGCAAAAGGTAATCTTTATCTGGACGCATGACGCCTTCCGCGTTGGAGAAGATGGTCCAACCCACCAGCCGATTGAGCAAGAGGCTCAGATTCGTTTGTTGGAGCAATTGAAAAATCACTCTGGTCACAATAGCTTTTTGGCCCTTCGCCCTGCCGATGCCCACGAAACCGTAGCTTGCTGGCGACTGGCCCTCGAAAATAATCACGGCCCTAGTGGTTTGATCTTGTCGCGTCAAAAAATTACCGACCTACCAGCAATGAATACCAATCGGGCCGAAGAAGCCGCAGCAGCAGGTAAAGGAGCCTATATCGTCCAAGATTGTGAGGGAACCCCCGATATTATTCTTGTTGCTAATGGCTCAGAAGTATCTACCTTATTTGACGGAGCTAAATTGTTAAATAGCGAACATGGGCTAAACGTTAAAATCGTTTCGGCTCCTAGTGAAGGTTTATTCCGTACTCAACCATCTGACTACCAAGAAGAAGTATTACCTACTGATGTACCTACTTTTGGTCTTACGGCTGGTTTGCCTGTGGCCTTGCGAGGTTTGGTGGGTACAAAAGGTAAGGTTTGGGGTTTAGATCACTTTGGATACTCCGCTCCATACACTGTTTTAGATCAAAAATTTGGTTTTACTGCAGAAAATGTAGTAAAAGAAGTACTCTCTTTCCTCGGTCGTTAGTCCTAGCTGGCATCGGGTTTGTAATTTGTAGGATAGCTTCTTAATTTTGCAAAAAAGCCAGAGATATATGAAATATAGCCTACGGACCATGCTATTAGGAGCATGTGTCCTTCTTTTCAACGCTTGTGAGACGGTCAATCCTGACTATCCCAAGGAGGCCAATCAGGCCAAATTTATGCATCAGTCGATGAAAAAATTGACCGATGTGATTGTTCACGATATCTTTTCTCCCCCGGTAGCCAGTCGAATTTATGCCTATCCGAGTATTGCTGCTTATGAAGTTTTGCGGCAAGATCACAATAGCTATCAAAGTCTGGAAGGGCAATTGAGAGGGCTGAAAGGGGTTCCCGCACCGGAGGCGGGGCAGGAATACTGCTATCCCTTGGCAGCGATGCATGCCTTCTTGGAGACGGGAAAAACCCTGATTTTCTCCGAGCCAGACATCGAAAGCTATCAAGAATCACTCTACGCAGAGTTCAAAGCCATGAATATGCCAAGTGCCGTTTTTGAGCGCTCGATTGTCTATGGAGATACGATAAGCAAGCATATCTTGGCTTGGGCTGATACCGACATGTATAAGGAAACACGTACTTATCCAAAGTATACTATCCCTGCCGATCCCGCTAAATGGAAACCGACTCCTCCTGATTATATGGATGGAATCGAACCCGCATGGCGCGAGATTCGCCTAATGGTGCTGGATTCTGCCAGTCAATTTGCACCGCCACCACCAACACCTTTTAGCATCGATGAAAGTAGCCGCTTTATGGAAGAAACCATGGAGGTCTACAAAGCGGTGGCCGAAGCCCAGGAAGAAGAAAAAGCGATTGCTAAATTTTGGGATTGCAATCCCTATGTTTCTCACCACAAGGGGCACGTGATGTACGCTACTAAGAAAATTACCCCCGGTGGCCACTGGGTCAATATCGCAAAAATTGCTGCGGAAAAAGCAGAGGCAGATTTGATGAAGACGGTGGAAACCTACACTCGGGTATCTATTTCTCTATTCGACGGTTTTATTAGCTGTTGGGATGAAAAATATCGGAGTAACCTGGTGCGCCCCGAAACGGTGATTAATACCTATATCGATGAAAATTGGTTGCCGATTCTACAAACGCCACCTTTTCCTGAGCATACTAGTGGACATAGCGTCATTAGTGGTGCCTCAGCCGTAGCCTTGACCAGTCTATATGGCGATAACTTCGCCTTTGATGATACCTCAGAAGAGGAATATGGTTTGCCCACTCGTACTTTTACGTCCTTCTACCACGCTTCCGACGAGGCTGCGGTTAGTCGTTTGTACGGAGGGATTCACTATCGCCCGGCCATTGACCTAGGTGTTACTCAAGGTCGCTCCGTTGGAAAGTTTATCCAACAAAAGATCGTTACCAAAAAGTAAAGCTGGCTTACCCAGCCCTTTTGTCGCCGCCTGCCTATCCTTGGAGATGAGCAGGCGGTTTTTTTTTGAAAAATTCTATCTTGTGTGGAATCAAAGCGAATAGACATGCCAGAACTCAATAAGAAACTGACGCTTTACGGGCTTACCATGATTGCCGTAGGAGGTTGTATCGGTTCGGGAATTTTTCGAGCACCCGGCGAAATCGTCCAAGCGGTACCCAGTGCTAGTTTAGTCCTGATGGTATGGGCCTTGGGAGGCGTTGTGGCGCTTACGGGAGCCTTGACCTTAGCAGAGTTGGGAGGAATGTTTCCTCGTGCTGGTGGTGTCTACGTTTTTCTCAAAGAGGCCTATGGCGATGTGGTGGGCTTTCTTTATGGCTGGGTCATCCTACTAGTGATTAATACCGGGGCCCTAGCAGCCTTGGCCATTACCTTCGCCGATTATATGACCTTTTTCCTACCGCTAACGGATGTGGGCAAGGTCATTTTAGCCATCGCCACCATCATCCTACTTACTGGGATTAATATTCGAGGCGTCAGCGTCAGCCAATGGCTGGCCAATATCTTTACGGGTTTAAAACTGCTCGCCATCGTAGGAATCATCCTACTGGCTTTTACCAATTACGATAGCGCTCAATTGCCCATCGACTTTTCCTTGGAAACGGTTCCGGCAGATTGGATGAGTGGTATTCTGGTTGGTTTGATCGGTGTATTATGGTCGATGGGAGGTTGGCACCACACCTCCTACTTGGCAGGAGAGGCCATCAATGCTTCTCGAAACGTGCCTCGGGCCATGGTATTGGGCGTTTTGATCGTTACTACGACTTATGTTTTAGTCAATCTAGCTTATATGATGCTCTTGTCTTTACCTGCCATCGCGGGGAGTGAGCGCGTAGCAGGAGATGCCGTAGCCACTATTATTCCTTTTGGTGGTCGCTTAATGGCCTTAGTAATTGCCGTTTCCGTGTTTGGCACCATTGGCATTTACACCATGTCGGCACCTCGGATTTACTACGCGATGGCTGAAGATGGCGTTTTCTTTAAAGGCCTCAGCAAGATTCACCCGACCTTTAAAACTCCGGTTAATGCCATGCTACTCCAAGCAGCCTGGGCCATTATCCTCCTGATATTGTGGGGCAGCTTTGGCGAATTGATTCGCTACGTTACCTTTATGGACATCATCTTTATGACCCTTGCAGGGATCAGTATCTTTATCTTTCGGAGCCGCCGCCCCGATGCAGAACGCCCGGTTTTGGCCTGGGGCTATCCCATCATCCCGATTATCTTTATTTTAATTTCGACGGTCTTTGTGGGATCAACTTTGCTAGAAGCACCAGAGCAAACCTTAGCAGGTTTGGCGGTCTTGGCGATGGGTTTACCGATTTATTGGATGTTTAAACGGCGGCAAGAATAGTAGGGGCAAAAAAAAAGCTCCTGGGGGGCAGGAGCTTTTGGGGGTATGTATTTATAGGTAATGTTTTATTAGGCAAGGGGAGTAACAGGTCCTTCGGGGGGGAAGGTCCTGTTACCGAAAATCGAAACTATATATGTACTGATTGAGAGTTGTTTGGTTGACGACGACATCAAGGTCGAGCGTTCCGTTCTCGTATTGCAAAGAATAAGTTTGCTTTACGAGGTCCCCTAGGGGGCGAGTAGTAGTAAGCGTTTGACTTAAAAAACTACCTACCTCTGCTCTTAGGGTCTTCATTACTTCCCGGATTATTCCGAGGATATTGTGATTGTTCTTTTGGTTCAGCAGATCAATCGTTAAAGCTAATTTGATCTTCTTCAGGTTCATGGCCACGGGGGTTTAGATTGATTGTTTTTCACTTTGTCCCTTCGGACGTTTGTTTGCAAGTATAACTGGTGTAAAGTGGCTTATGTTGTCTCGTTTTTTTTAAAAAATTGTTAAAGTATTTTAACAGACGCTTAAGTTGTAGCCTAGCTGACAAATGCCCGTCGGTAAAGGCTTAGAGCCGTAGCAGCCGTTTATTAGATAGACTGTTATTTTTGCAAAAGGGTTGGCTCCAACTGCAAATTTTTCTCAAATTAATTTATCCCCGACGGATTTTAGCATTTACTAGACCGACGTCTTTTTTGTTCCGATAAACCATTTCATATAATTGTCTAAGGCCCCACAATAGCAATAGCAAATAAAGCGTTGCCACCATCCAAGGCTGGATAGGATCGAGGTAAGGCCGGAGCGCAGGAAAGGCTACAAAACCTTCTCTAGGTTTAAAAAATAGGCAAGAGTGCAGAGCCAATAGAGCGCATATTTTTTTTGCAACAAACCATAAAGGAAAAACAAGAGTAGTGCGCTGTGGGAATAACGTTCGTGCATTTGCGTATTGAAAAAGAAAAAGACAATACAAATTAAAGCTCCCGTGAGAAAGGCCTGTGGAGCCAAGCCTTCGATTTGTTTTTGCCACCGGATGCTCTGCCAAGTTTGCTCGGCAAGTGGGAAAAGCACCAGCGCACTAAGTCCAAAAAACATCAACTGCCCCCAGCTTTTTAGACTAAACTGGAAGAACACCGAGCTATCGGATAATTGAGCGGGCTGGGGAAAGAAAAAGTACCAGAGGTTAAAGGCATTGAGTGAGGCAACGGGATATTTATCAACTGCTCCCACGATGACCTGCCAATAACCCTGGGCAGTACCTTGCCAAAGAAAAGGAAGCATCAAAAGGATTTGAGTACCTATTAGTACGAGTAAGCCCTTTGCCAGCAATCGAGGCCTTCTCCAAACCTGGGGTAGGCACAAGAGCCCAAGCAAAGGCAAAAAGATGATGGCCTGTAGTTTGGTATTGATGGCGATGACGAAAAAGAAGATGCTCCATACCAGCCGCTGGGAAAGGGCAGAGGTAATGGCCAGAGCTATCCAAAAGGTGGGAATGCTATCGACCTGTCCCCAGATCAAACTGTTGTATAAAAACGCAATATTAAAAAGGAGTAAAAACGGAAGTAAATGATGCTGCCGTCCTTGACGTAGCCAACTAAAGGCCAGCAGCGCACTGAGAAAGTCAAAGCAAAGCGGGACAATTTTTAGCAGATGCACATTGTGCATAATGGCCTCCCGCGATTCGCAGATTTTAGCATATCCTTGCAAACAGTACAACCAAACCGGATGATAATTGACAGGCGTTTCATAAATACGAGCCAAGCCCATATCGTCAATCCAGGTGGCCCAAATCCACCAACAATCTAAGTCGGCTTGAAAGCCACCGTGGGGCAGTAGAAAAAGTAAAAGCATCAAGAAGAGCACAGACAAACAGCAAAATAATCTCCATTTCATAGCATACGGGCTTAGGGCTGCCCCGGTACTATTACTACTACTCAGAGCAACAAATGAAACGATAGTCTGATCCCGAGAAGGGAAAGACGATTAGCCAAATTGATACTGTTTTTTTCGCTGTTGGAAGAAAAGTTGCTCGACCATGGGTAGGAAAATATGGTCGTGTTTTTATCGATGAGAGAACGGACTCCCGTTAAATATTTTATACACACAAAACGATGATCAGATACCGAAAGTCTCCCGTTTTTTTCCGAAATATGTCATCAATTGTATAAAAACGAATTTTCCCGCTCAACAAACTGTACCAATCATGAAAAAGACCTGGTGGAAAGAAAGCGTAATCTATCAAATCTATCCTCGTAGCTTTAAAGATTCCAATGGCGATGGTGTCGGCGACTTGCGAGGCATCCTAGAAAAATTAGATTATATCCAAGAACTTGGCATCGACGTGATTTGGCTCAGCCCCATTTACCAATCGCCAAATGATGATAATGGCTATGATATCAGCGATTACTATGGCATCATGGACGAGTTTGGCAATATGGCGGATTTTGATGAATTGCTCGCCGGAGTACATCAACGCGGGATGAAACTGCTCATGGATTTGGTGGTCAATCACAGCTCCGACGAACATGAATGGTTTGAAGCTTCCCGCCAATCAAAAGATAATCCCTATCGCGATTATTACTTTTGGCGGCCGGGAAAAAATGGAGGACCTCCCAACAACTGGCAATCTTTCTTTGGTGGGAGCGCTTGGAAATACGATCCCTTGACGGAGGAATACTTTCTTCACCTTTTTACTAAGAAGCAGCCCGACCTCAATTGGGAAAACCCTCGTGTCCGGGAAGACATTTACAAGATGATGCGTTTTTGGTTGGATAAGGGCGTTGATGGATTTCGGATGGATGTAATCCCCTTGATCTCTAAACGCTTGGAATTTGCGGATACGGACCCTAGCGACTTTGGTCGGGTGGTAGAAGAAGTATATGCCAATGGGCCTCGGGTACACGAATTTTTGCAGGAAATGCATCGAGAGGTGTTGCAGCATTATGATGTCATGACGGTGGGAGAAGGCCCGGGCATCGGTTCCGAAGTTGCCCCGCTTTATGTAGGCGAGGATCGTCGAGAACTAAATATGATTTTCCATTTTGGCCATATGTTTCTGGATATGGGCAAGGAAGGCCGACTCGATATTGCCCCTTTTAGTCTAGCTGACTTTAAAAAGATTTTCACCGATTGGCATGAAGCCATGGGCGAGTATTCCTGGATCAATATCTTTCTGGACAACCACGATTTTTCGCGCATGGTTTCGCGTTTTGGTAATGATGGAGAATACCGCACGGCCTCCGCCAAATTATTGGCGCTCCTCGTGCTGAGTATGCGGGGCACGCCCTGTATCTACCAAGGCTCAGAAATCGGCATGACCAATGTGGCCTTCCCCTCCCTCGACGATTACCGCGATGTCGAAATTCGCAATGCCATCGATAAATGCCGCGCCGAAGGAGGCGACGAAGCGGCACTACTCCAAGCCATTCACTACGCCGGCCGAGATAATGCCCGTACCCCCATCCAATGGGATACGAGTGCCCAAGCCGGATTCACCACGGCCTCCGAACCCTGGATCAAAGTAAATCCCAATTATCCCGAGATCAATGCCGCCGCCGTATTGGCTGATCCCAATTCCATTTATTATACCTATCAAAACCTCTTGGCACTCCGCAAGCAGCACCCAACGCTGATCTATGGCGACTACCAAATTGTAGCTCCCGAGCATCAGGAACTCTTTGCTTATTACCGCTCTGATGAAAACGCAGAATATTACATCCTTCTTCATTTTGGCGAAGCCGAGGCCTTAGATTTTCCCTCCACAGTAGGGGAGGGCTGGGCTTCGCTTTGGGGAAATTATCCTGCGCCCGATCAATTGGCCATGCCACTGAGGCCTTGGGAAGCACGATTGTATCGTCGAAGCCGTTAAAAAAAGCAATTTCCAAATCAAATCAGGTCAAGACTGGTTTTTGTAAACTTTTATTAGGTTCTCTTAGGATCAGTAGCGAAATATTTGCTATCTTTATGAGTAGCATAGAATAGCATAGCCTTAGTGTATTCCATACAAGATTATGCCAAACAAAACGCGATTGCCACTAGAATGACCGTTCTTCACAAAATTCAGGAACTTGAAAATCCTCTGCTTTCTAAGCATGAGCAACTGGTCAATGGGATCATTAATGCGATTAATGAAAGGATCATTACTCAGGGCGCCATGTTGCCTTCGGTAAATGTGATGGTGAAGGAGTTGGGTTTTGCGCGCAAGACGATCGTGAAGGCCTATACGGAGCTCAAGGAGCGGGGCATTGTGGAATCGAAAAAGCGCTTGGGCTATTTCGTAGCCAATGAGGCGACCCAGCAGACGGTAAAAGTGGCCTTACTGATTTATGCTTTTCATACCTTTCAAGAAATTTTCTACAACACCTTCCGCGAAGCAGTTGGTCCCAATATCCAAGTCGATGTTTATTTCCACCACAACAATCTGACGATTTACGAAACCATCCTCAATAAGATTAAGGGGCAATACGGAATGTATGTAGTGGCCCCAATTCACGATAGCAAGACCCGTGAATTGCTGAGCAATATTCCACCGGAGCGATTACTATTGGTAGATCGCTACGAAAATATCGGTCCGGATTATTCCTACATCGCTCAGGAATTTGAGGCTTCGACCTATCGCATTTTAACCGAACTACTAAGCGACCTACGACGCTTCGATCGGATGATCCTCTTTTTCAAAGAGGATGCAGATTATCCAAAAGGGACTAAAAAGGCTTTTCAACGCTTTGTTCAAGAACATGGTTTGGAGGGGCATATGGAAAGTCGCTACCGACCGGGCTCGCTCCAACGCGGGACGGTCTACCTCACGATAGGGGATATTGATTTGTGGAATATTTTAAAGGACTGTAAAAAACACGATTGGTCCTTGGGCGAAGACATTGGAATACTATCGAGTAATGATTCGCCGGTAAAAGAGATCATCAATGGTGGGATCACCACCTATTTTGCCGATTTCGAGGTGATGGCCAGCAAAGCGGCCGACTTTGTATTGACGCGAGGGGGTATTCGGGAAATTCTCCCGGTACAACTCCGTCGACGCCAATCTTTATGAATGGAACAAAAAAAACAGTCTGCCTACTGGAAATAGGACAGACTGTGAAAGTAATTATTAATACAAATAAATAGTAAAAGTACAATGAAACCATTAAACTCTCAAAAAAAGGAGCAGTTTAAATCGGGGCCACTCCGGCTACCCGTTCGCTTCAATAGCCCTTGGCTATTTTCATTACTTTTTTGCTGGTTCGGAACCTTCAGCCTGATGGGGCAGAGTATTGAGGGTACGGTAAGAGATACCGACGGTGAAACCTTGATTGGGGTAAACATCTTAATCAAAGGAACAAGCACCGGGGCTACTACCGATTTCGATGGCAATTATAGCATCAATACCCCTGCGGGAGCTACAGAATTGATCTTTTCTTATATCGGCTATCGCGACTTGACGGTGGCTATTGATGGTCGGGCTAGGATAGATGTGGTGATGGAAAGTGATACCGAAGTACTCGATGAGGTGGTGGTGATTGGTTATGGAGTCCAACGCAAGAGTGACTTGACGGGCTCGGTGGCCAAGATCAGTGGTAAGGAATTGACGGCCTTGGTGGCGGGTAATTCTACCTCTGCGCTACAAGGAAAACTATCAGGAGTACAAATCGAAAACTTTGGTGGACAGCCCGGAGGTGATGCTAACGTCTTTATCCGTGGGATCAACTCTTTAACCAATGCCGCTCCACTCTACGTGATTGATGGAACCTTTGCAGAAAACATGAACTTCCTCAATCCCAACGATATTGAATCGATTGAGGTATTAAAAGATGCCTCGGCAGCTGCGATCTATGGTTCTCGGGCGGCGAATGGAGTCGTGCTGATTACTACCAAGAGTGGCCGTGCTGGCGATGTGGTCGTAGATCTGAATTTGCGGACGGGCATGGACACTCCTTCCAAATTGTTGGAGTACATGAATGGAGAAGAGTTTTTGGATTACCGCGAATATGTTGAGTCCATCACTAGCGGATTCCAAATTGATCGGAATGATTTTACCGAAAATGGTCAGGTGATTAATACCGACTGGCAAGACCTATCGATCAATAATGCCATGTTGTACGACTTGGGCGTTGGTATTTCTGGTGGAACAGAAGATGCTTCCTTTTACCTCTCGGGCAATTACTTTACCCAGGATGGTATTTTGGTAGGATCAAACTTCAAACGACTCAATGGTAGGGTCAATAGTCAATTTAAATTTGGCCGTTTTACCATTAAAGAATCTTTGTCTCTCACTCAAACCGAAACTCAGGAAAATGAGTGGTTTGGTTTTGAAGGGCCTACGGCACCCATCCTTCGCGAGTCCGTTCCTGAGAACGACGGTGGTTTTGAAGCGCCAGATCAGAACACCCTCAATATTGGTGGAATCAATAAATTTGGTTTAGCGAGCTTAGAGGATAACCTAGATACCCGTCGCAATTTGTTGGGAAACCTCAATATCTCTTTTAAAGTTATAGAAGGACTTGCCCTTAAACTTAACCTCGGGGCCGATTATACCAATCGCTATCGTTATACCTTCCGGCCTACCTTCTTCATGAGCGGTACGGACCCTCGGTTTAATGTCAACGATAATAATGACCTGACCGATGTACGTTCTGAATTGCTACAAACGCAAGTAGAACCCTTCCTGAATTTTAACCGCGAATTTGGCGTCAACCGTTTAGACGTGGTAGTTGGGTTTAGCCAAATCGTTTCGCAATTTGATGACCTCGCCACTTATGTCGAAGGCCTGCCAAATAATGATACCCGCTCCATTAGCGCAGCCAATACGGACCAAGTAGTGGCCGTGGCTGGTAATACCGTTACCAGTGCCCTGCGGTCCCAATTCGGTCGGGTCAACTATGCTTACAACAATCGCTACTTCCTAACCGGTACCATCCGCCGGGATGTTTCTTCTCGCTTTGCCCCCGAAAATCGCGTGGGTGTTTTCCCTTCCTTTTCTGTAGGTTGGAAAGTAAGCAACGAAGACTTTTTCTCTCGTGATGGCTTCCTTACCAATCTGAAAATTCGAGGTGGCTATGGAACGCTCGGTGCGCAAAACATTGGAGACTACCGCTATCAAACCGTGTTTAACATCAACTCCAATTCTTCTTTCGGTGGCCAAATCGTACAAGGATATGCTCAAACCGAAATCGTCAATGAAGATATCAAATGGGAAACCACCCGAACATCTAACTTTGGTATCGACCTTGGTTTTTGGGACGATCGTTTTACCCTCTCTGCGGACTACTATATCAAAGACATCGAAGATGTACTGGCTGGTGTAAACATTCCAAGTAGTAATGGTACCAACGTTCCTGTAATTCAAAATATCGGTTCGATGCAGACCAGTGGAATTGAAGTGGAAGGGGTATTTAAAAATCGGGGTGATCGAGTCAATTACGATATTTCCTTTAACCTCGCTACCCAAAATAGTGAATTGGTATCGCTCCCCAATCCCATCGTCGGACCTTCCGTGAATGAGGCGATCAATCGGGTTAATATTTTTATAGAAGGTGAAGAACCCGGTGCCTTTTATGGTTTCGAAGTAGATGGTGTAGACCAGGCTACTGGTGATTTTATTTACAAAGATCAAAATAGTGATGGGGTATTGGATGAAGAGGATGAAATAATCCTGGGTTCTCCTATTCCTGATTTGATTTACGGTTTAGGTTTCTCCGGCAATTCGGGTAAACTGGATTTTGGAATCTTTTTCAACGGAGTTCTTGGAGTAGATATTTACAATCAAGCTCGGAATTTTGCGACCTTCTTTGAAGACGATAATAAGCTCAAATCTTTGGTTACGG
>SPJL01002893.1_pt1 | contig 19750 bp, 12 predicted proteins | sample 3741751 | NCBI WGS metagenome assembly SPJL01 (sample SAMN10925998, study PRJNA522277) | cold seep metagenome | isolation source: Elba SIP-enriched marine methane seep metagenome, extraction at timepoint T3 | place: Italy: coast of Elba, Mediterranean Sea | reverse complement strand
GTCAAGGATAATATTTTCCCCCACACAAAGAGCGGTATCATTGCCCATTTGGACGGAGAAGTCACAATCAAGGCGAGTCACCCAAATATCACGGGTGGCTAAGCTATTGTCATAATTGGGGTCCGATTTGTCGCCAGTAGCCCCCGAAAACGTTTGCCCACCAATTAAATAACCATGCTCAGGAGTAACGAGAATTTCTGAAGCGTATTCCCCCGCATTCCCTCCCAAGGTGCGATCGTATAGTTTATTCCCCGCAGCATCAATCAGAACCATCCAAAAATCTTGGTCACCGCGATTGGTTTGCGTTTTATCTCCACTAATACCGGAGGCCGAGTAGCCCGTTAAAGCAAAATTTCCCTTACTATTTTCGCGTAAGCGATATAAATCCTCACTATCCGCTCCACCATAACGACCATCCCATTGTATCGTACCATTATTGTCGGTTTTTACAACATAAAAATCATGCGCCCCACGAGATCCTTGCGTCTTGGTACCGCTGATGGGAGAGTTGGACAAACCACCCAAAACAAGACCACCATCCGAGCTCAATTGTAAACTTCGCATTTGATCGTCACCACTACCGCCATAGGTCCGGTCCCAAAGGATCGTACCACTATTGTCAATTTTTACCAACCAAAAATCATTGGACCCATAATCGGGAGCAGTCTTATCGCCACTAACCGGAGACGCAGAAAGCCCACCAAGAACATAACTTCCATCAGCCAATTGGGCCAAGGTCAGACACATATCATCAAGTCCACCACCAATCGTTCGATCCCACATCTTATTTCCTCCCCCATCAATTTTGACCACCCAGTAATCCCAACTCCCGCGACTTCCTTCGCTCTTGTCGCCTCCGGCAGAAGAATTAGACATTCCCCCCAGCAGATAACCACCATCAAGAGTAGGAATAATAGCCCACAACTGATCGTGCTCAGGACCTCCATAAGTAGCATCCCATTGGAAATTACCATCAGCGTCGGTTTTAACGATCCAATAATCATTGAACCAAGGGAAACCCACGTTATTTTGACTTTTTTCGCCGCTGGCATCAGAAAAGGACCAGCCACCAAGAAGATACCCGCCATCTGGAGTATTGGTGATATAGGATAATTGTTCGGTGCTCGCGCCACCATAGCGCTGATCCCAGAGTAGGGCACCTGTATTTGCATCAAATTTAGCTAACCAAAAATCCGTGCCTCCACGGGAAAGCTGACTGACATCATTGTTGATTCCGGCATTGGTAACGCCACCAAAAACGTAGTGCCCGTCAGTCGTAGGTACGATACCTCCGAGGGTTTCATAACCGGTCGAACCATAAGTTTGATCCCAGCTTAAGGCCGGCTGGGCCTCGCTGCGTAGCATTGCCAAAGTCATACAAAACAACAAGACCGAAATAGGCCAAGGTTTGCGATATTGACAGCTGCTTAGGAAGAGGAGGAAAATTCGTGGCGAATTTCCTTTAAGCATGGATAACGACTTTGTAAGTTTTGGTTAAATCTGGACCAATACAAAAGATACCTATGTGGTATTGCTTGAAATCGGCCTTTTGCGGGGGGAGTAATTATGTGACAAAAGTACAGATTAAAGTGCTATAAGTCAATAGCTTATGAAAATATTGATTTTGTATAATACATAATTTGTTGTAAGTGAAAACCCTGAGTGCGATCTATGGGATTATACGTAGTTTTAGCCCTGATTATTTAAAAGAAAGATAGGGTTGGAGCTTTTTACGCTGTTCGACGGTAAATCCCTGAATTTGACTAAAATCCTCCCAATTTTTGATATTTCCGTGGTTTTCGCGGTAGCGAGTAAGGATTTGGGCTTGTTTGTAATTGATGTAAGGGTGTTGCCGCAAGTCTTGAAAACTGCTTTTGTTGACAGGGATTAGGTGAAGTATGGGAGAAATTTGTAGTTGAGCACGAATCTTTTGAAAGGTCGAATCGGGGAGCCTGTAAGTAGCTTTGATTTGATCGAGATGGCTAAAGCCACCGAGTTTTTCTCGCCAATCGATGATCTTTTGGGCATAGTAAGGGCCAATGCCCGGTAGACTTTGCCAGGTTTCTAAATTGGCTTGATTGACGTCGACTAGGATTGGGGGAGCAGGAGGCGAGGGGAGAGGTTTAGCCCGGCTAGTGTCGGTTTGAATTTGTATGTAGGGGCGGAGTTGGTCGTAGCTAGCGGGAGAAAGACCGTAGATTTTTTGAAGGTCCGTTTTACGGCGGAAGGTGCCTCCTTTATTGCGAAAGTTGAGGATGGTTTGACAAACCCGTGCCGGAAGGCCTAAGGCCAATAATTCTGCTTTGCTAGCTTGGTTGGGATCAAAATTTTGGAGGATGGGAGTAGAAGTCGTACTAGCTTTTTGATGATGAGTGGAGGCCGATGTTGACGAAGCCTTTGATTTACGAGGAGTAGGAAAACGGAGGTAAGGCTCCAATTCTTGAAATTTTGCCTCTGACAAACCATACAGTTTTTGGAAATCAGCTGCTTTGCGGAATTGCCCTCCTTTTTCGCGATAGCGAAGCAGGTTGCGGATGATGCGTGGGGGCAGCCCTGCTTGTTGCAAGATTTCTTCCGAGACCTGATTGGGGTCGAAGGGAATAAGTTGGACCTTTGATGGAGTTGGTGGCGTAGTTGTGGTTTTATTTTGATCGGTATGGGGTGGAGGTGCGAGGAGCGCTTGCACTTGTTGTTCAAAGGCGCTGGTATCGGGAGGGGTTTGGGGAAATTGATGGCGTAGCCAAGGGGGAATGGTGAGGAGCAAGAGTCCTAGAAGTAATAGTACTAAAAGGCCGTTGCGTTCATTTTTGGTAAAATGAAAATAGTCTTTCCAAGATTCATTCATTGCAGATTCGTTTGAGATAGGTGAATGATTTGTCCTCCCCGGCCCCTGATGTCCACAAAGGGTAATGCCAAGGCCTCGGCCTGTTTTTTCCACCGGGCAATGGTCCGAGGACGGTTAGAGGCATCGGCCAATAAATACTCGAACTCAAAGTAATCGCCAAGTTGAGCTAGCTCAAGATCTGCATCTGCTCGAAGCAATAATACCTTTACGGGAAGCAACTGCGTCGGTTTTCTGATGGGCAATCGGTCAAGCAAAACAAAGGAGTGTTGGTAAAATTGGCCATAACCCTGATGATACCATCCAAACTCCGTAGATTGATCATCTTCTGCCAGATTGAAAGAACCTCTGGCCGCGGCCCCTAATTTCCAACGGTAATTTTGCGCAGCAAATGACTCCTGCTTTTCCTCTACCTTTTCCGACCCAATCCGCCACCGCGCAAAGCCATCTACCAAATCCACTAAGGTATGCTGGGCAACGGAATAAATAATCATTTGCCTTTGTTCACTTCTTTGCCAACTCTGACCTAACACCGCCAGTACCAAACAAATCGCCAAGCCCCCAGCTACCGACCATCGTCTCCGATGATTTCGCCAAAACAAATAAGCATTTGCGACCACCGCCAGATATAATAATCCCAGGCCTATTTCCCCAATCCACAAACCCTCAATTACAGCCACAGGTAATTGCTCAATAGCATAAATCAAAGCATTCATTAACCACAAAATACTGTACAACACCAAGGCAATACCTTTGGCCAATCCTGGCCACAGGGCCGCAGTCAAAAAGAAAAGCACCCCCAAGCCTAGTACAAGCATTGCTGCCGGAACAACCACCAAGCCCGACAACCAAAAGTAGAGTGGAAATTGATGGAAATAGTATACACAAAGCGGAAAGGTGGTCAACTGAGCTGCCAAACTAACCGAAGAGAGTTTCCAAATATAATCTCCGATGGGATGATCAATGATCCACCAGCGGTAAATCCAAGCCTGAAAACTCACGATCCCCAATACCGCCAGATAAGACAATTGAAAACCGACTTCAAATAAAAGATAGGGATCATAGATCAATAACAAGCAAGCCGAAATAGCGAGGGTATTATAAATATTAGTAGGGCGATACAAGGCGCGCCCAATGATGATAAAACTAAACATGGTCGAGGCCCTCAACACCGAAGGAGAGGCGCCAGTGAGTAGGGCAAATCCCCAAACACCCATGAGCAATAATGCAGTGCGGATCAGTCGCCAACTTTTAGCTCGAAACGGAATAAAACCCAATAAAAAAGCTAGACCAAGATAGACAAACCCAACATGCAAACCCGAAACCGCCAAGACGTGAGTAGCCCCCGTATTGGCATAAGCTGATTTAAGATCGCTGCCAATTTCACCACGCTGACCCAGTAGCAAGGCCGAGGCTACGGCCTTTTCGTCAGTCGAACCGAGATAGCTCGTCAACTGATTCAACAAATGCTGTCGCCACTGATGAGCGAGGGCCAAAAGAGGCTGACCTTGCGTGCGCGCTACGATTTCCCATTGCTCGGCTCGGGCGTAGCTTTGATAATGGACATTGTGTCCCTTTTGGTAGCGTTGATAGTCAAAGGCTTTAGGGTTACGGGCGGCTGGAATCGGGCGAGTAGGGGCTCGAAGAAGGATTTGATCTCCATAGCGAAGGTCTGTGGCTTGCGCCTTGATCGCTAGGTAAAGTAGAATTTGCCCTTGACAAGCTTGCCAATCGTGCTGGGGATTGCGCCAAGCCAGGACTCGCCCTCGGGTCTGAAGGGTCTTCCGAAGCTGCGGCTGATTGTCGATCTGGACGAGGAGGATTTGATCTTTGGTTTGTTGGCTTTGCAGATGCTGTGGCTGGCGTCGTTCGTCGTGGTGGAAGCAATGTTGGTATCCAAAGAAGAAAAGAAGGAGGTAAAGTAAGCAGCCGTAAAGCCAGCGCTGGGCAAAGGCTAGACGAAGTGTTCCCAGGCCAATGAGGAGGCTAAAGAGTAGTAAAATCAGAGGATTAAGCCAGGTCCAGTTTTGGTCGAGCTGCCAAGCGGCAGCGATGCCGAGAGCAAAGGGAACGAATAATCGGACGAAGGGAAGCTCTCGCCAATTGATCATAAGAGGGCCTAGTTTTCTCAATGTAGTATTGTGATTGCATTAAGGTAGGAAATTGTTGGTTAATTTCGTAGCCTCAGAGAACTACTTTTTTCACCTTAAATGGTCACGTTGCTACTATCTCGGCCTTATACCAGTAGGAATAGAATAGAATTTTTCTTCCTAGAAGAATATGTTAACCTCTTCATAGGAGAATAGCTTTGTCCGATGTCCCTCAGCGTAATTTTACTGGATACGTTTGAGGGATTTTTTTACCCCGGCCCTTAGCCCTTAGCGGAGGAATCCCCTTTTTTGATCCAAGTGGCCCAGATCGACATTGCTGCAAAATAAACGGCTCCTCCAATCGCTAAGGCCGTTAACCAACCTTGTCTGGCCGGATAAATCCAAAGTATCCCAATCAATGCTGCAATCAAAAGGACCGTTACGCCTACTGTTAGCCACCTAAAGTCAGGGGTTTGACTAGGATAGGGGAATTTGACGGGAACAAAATGCAGGATCGCGAGAAAGATGATATAAGCCACATTGCCTGCTGGTGGAAATTGAAATACAAAGAAGAGAAAAAGGATGGCCACATTCCACATTACGGGAAAGCCAATAAAATAAAGATCATCCGAGACCATGCCATCGATGCCATAGTAAATGGCGGATACCAAGAGGATAATAAAGGTACAAGGCAAGCGCCAGCCTTCGGACACCATTTCGGCCTGATAAAAAAAGTAGGCGGGAATAATGGCGTAAGTTGCAAAATCAATCACATAATCGATGGTTTTCCCATCTACATGTGGCAAAACTTCCTTGACGCGCCACAAACGAGCAAAAGTACCATCTACTCCGTCGATAAATAGGCAGAGGAGTAGCCAAAACATCGCCCCCCGCCAATCGTGGGCATTGATGGCTAGAATGGCCATAAAACCACTGAGTAAGCCGCTAGCGGTAAACAGGTGAACGCTCCAGGCGAGAAAGCGTTGACGAGGATTGGGGGTAATAGCAGTCATAGATTCAATGGATTCGAGTCGCTCAGAAAATTAATTCGTACAAATAAACGAAAAAAAAGATAAAGCTTTTCCTCATCTTTAGCGCTCAATTATTGAAGTTGCTCAAAACGCCAGGATCGTCCGCAACTTCCACCGAGCAAAATAGACCTATGAAAAATCATCCCGCATTTCCTAGCCTTTTACTACTCCTGTTTCTCGGCCTGATTGGCCTCGGCCTCTACTGCTTCACCGACTACGATATCCTCTGGGGCGGATTTTTTACCATGATCTTCTTCTACGCCCTGATTTTCTTCGCCGGAACCTACATCGCCCAGAAAAACGATAGCGATGATGCCGAAGGCCTGATGCTCGCCGGACGAGCTGTACCACTGGGCATCGCCATCTTCACCATGAGTGCTACCTGGGTAGGAGGTGGCTATATCAACGGAACGGCAGAATACACCGCTACCTCGGGGCTGGTATGGGTACAAGCCCCTTGGGGCTATGCCCTAAGCCTAGTGCTAGGAGGACTCTTTTTTGCTCGTAAAATGCGTCGCAATGAATACCGGACCATGCTCGATCCACTTTCCGATCGTTTTGGCAAACGGATGGCCGCACTTCTGTTTATTCCTGCCCTGTGTGGAGAAATCTTTTGGACTGCCGCTATTCTAACGGCCTTGGGAACCACCTTTGGAACCGTATTGGGGCTCGATACACCCAGTGCTATTGTATTGTCCGCTTTTATCGCCATCGCTTATACGGCGCTAGGAGGCTTATGGGCCGTGGCGGTTACCGATGTTATTCAAATGATTCTGCTTTTACTGGGACTAGCGCTAGTGCTGCCTTTTGCCTTGCAAAATACGGGTGGTTTGTCGGCGACTTGGTCGGCATATGTGGCAGAAAAAGGGGCTGCGGCTAGTTTTTTCCCTAGTCGGGAGGCGCTGGGGGCCTATTATTGGAATTGGTGGGATTATGCCCTTTTGTTGATCTTTGGTGGTATCCCCTGGCAAGTTTACTTCCAACGGGTTCTTTCTTCAAAGGATGAGGATACCGCTGTACGATTATCGATCCTAGCGGGTGGAGTCTGCTTGATTGCTGCCGTGCCTGCGGTTTTGATTGGCGTGGTGGGAGATGTGGCCGATTGGGAAGGAATGGGCCTTTTGCCACCTCCAGATGGCGCTTCGACCCTGCCTCACGTGATTCGGTACCTCACGAATCCTTGGGTGGCTACTATTGGCTTGGGAGCAGTATCGGCAGCGGTAATGTCGTCGGTAGATTCTTCGATTCTCTCGGCCTCTTCCATGGCGAGTTGGAATGTATACCGGCCTTTATTTAAGCCACAGGTTACCGGAGCACAACTCAAAAAAGTGATCCAACGCTGTATTTGGATTATTGGGATCGCGGCTACCTTGCTCGCCCTACAAATCAGTAGCGTTTATGAGCTTTGGTTTTTATGTAGCGACTTTGTGTATTGCTTGCTCTTTCCACCACTGGTCTGTGCCCTTTTCGATCCCAAAGCGAACACTACCGGCGCCTTAGCGGGCTTTATCGTCGCCTTTATCTTACGATTTGGAGGTGGAGACACTACCCTCGGTATTCCCGTGCTACTGCCTTATCCCATGGTAGAAAATGGCGTAGTACTTTTCCCTTTCCGTACCCTCGCAATGTTGAGTGGTTTATCGACGATTCTGATTGTTTCTCGTTTATTTCCCGCCAAAACAAAGGCTTAGTAACCGCCATAATACCGGCGGATTCCCCATTCGAGGGTTAATAAGCCGAGGAGTATGAAAAATATCCAACGCAGATTGATCACCGATCGGGTTTTAGAACTTTCGTAAATCACGGGCACTACGGTCTTCTTATCGCGGAGCTTTTGGGCAATCGAAGTCAGATTGGCTGGATATACCAGTTCACCTCCATTTTGCTCACTCAATAATTGGAGCATTCCATGATCTGCGGTAGATTCGTAAATCTCCAACTGGATGGGTTGTACGCTAAATTGGCCGTCGTAACTCAACTGGCGACCGCTACTCATTGCGGTGGCGCGGAAGCTGTAATTGCCTACGGGGAAATTTCCTGCATTGAGGGTGTAGGAACGCCCGGTTTTGTTGAAGGTAAAGTTATATTCCTTGCCTTCACTACTCTTTACCGTGATTAGGGCATCGGGTTCATTGATCAACTCGTAACTTTCGTTATAGAGCTCGGCATCGAAAAAGATAGGCTCGTTTTCCTTGAAAATATTCTTGGTTAAACTCACGCGAAATTTGCGTTTGTCTTCTTTCAAGCTCAGGTATTGGACCGTTTTACCCAACAACTCATCAACACGATCGTGGTTCTTGTATTGGAGGTAATCAAACAAGCGCCATTTCCAGATGTTTTCGGCACATAAAACCCCGGTTTTGATGTCTCGATCTTCTCCAAAGAGTAATAGGGGAAATTTAGTATCCACCTTCCCAATCCGCTGATAGAGCAGGGTAGAGGCAATCCCATTGTCTTTAAATTCACCAAAAGGAGCAATTAAAGGGGGAAAGCGCGGAAGGTCTTTGGTAATAGCCGCATCGATATTAAAGAGGCTGAAATTATTGGCCACCGAGGCCTGTACCTCATTGGTATTGCGCCCATTCGACTGAATCGAAATCAAGGACTGTTGCTGGTTGAGACGGTTAAAATCAGTTTGGCTTCCGGTAATAAACAGTCGTGGGATACGCTTTTGATTCATCGTGGCCAAGAGGCCTTCAGCAGATTGGGTCCGACTAGGCAATTGGTGAAGCACCACAAAGTCGTAAGCGGCCACATTGATCTGAGGATCTTGGATATAGGCTGTGGTGATTTCGTAGTTCTTATTAGTACCTAATGACTGTTTGATCGCGGTAATATCAGGGTGAGGAGAATTGGCAAGTAACAGAATCTTCTGCCGTGCATCGAGCACATCGACAAAGAAATCTTTGCTATTATTTGAAGTTGAAACTTCCCCTTCCACGCCACTCACGGATACGCGATAACGTTGAACCCCACTCTGAGAAGCATCGAGTAGAATTTCTTCCGTACGGAAAAAGTCGTTTTGTGTAATACGAATAGGAATCTGCTGCAAGCGGACCGGTTGCCCATTATCAATGCGGTAGATATTGAGATTACTAGTGCTCCCGGCACAGTTACGCGCCGCCACATCGACCTGGACACTGAATTGGTCGCCGAGGTAGGCGATTTTATTGTGAAAAACGCGTTTGAGGACTAAATCCTTTTGAGCTGTGGTATCTCCCATCGCCACGGTATAAACCGGGGCCGCCAAACGACTGCTACCATAAATCGGATTGCTCCCTTCATTATAGATGCCATCCGTGGCCAAGATCACCGCTCCCAAATTCTGATTGCTATACAGGTCGTACAACTCTTGAAGTAGCTTGGAAATATTGGTTACCTTGTCACCAAAGCTAAAGTCGACTCCCTCGCGTACCTCACTTCCAAAGGCGTATTCTTTCAAATCATATTCCCCCGCCAATTCCTGACTCAGCGCTGCAAAATTTTGCTGATAGGCTTGTTGCTCCTCCTCACTCATCGCCGCTGCCACCGATTCCGACTGATCTTGAGCCAGAATCACCACTGGCTTTTTGGCCTCACTAGTGATCGAACGGAGTAGGGGAGAGAGCAATAAAATACTCAAGAAGGTTACCGTCAAAAAACGGACGGGGCCAAGTATCCAATTTAAACTCTTGGATTGCTCCCGAAAGGACTGGTCGCGGTAATACAAAAAGATGGCATAAGCCAAGCCCAACATGGCGCAAAAGAGCAGATACCAGGTGGGATATTGAAAACTGAGGTTCTCCATGAATGATTATTTGCTTTTGGGACGAGATTCCTAAGGTCCACTTCCCGAGTTTTGGTTGCTTATTCTAACCCCCAAAGTCTCGGATTAGTTACAATTTTAACCCGGAAAATACGATGGGCACCCATCGTATCCTCCGAATTGTGAACGTGGCGCAAGATAATAAAAGTGTGGAGAAGCCAAATGTTAAAAATATAGCACTATTCCCTGCCCCCTTTAAGCTCCTTTTGCCAAGCCTTTAATTTGTCCCATTCCCCCGCCGCAGCCAAGGCTGCTTGCTTCGGCCAAGTCTCGGTTTTATGAAAGGAAAACCGCGGCCCTGCCTCATCGAGAATTTGATCTAAGCGGCTAATCTTAGCCTCCGCCAATTGAGCAAAAGTGTAAATCCCCGCTTCGTGAAACAAACCCTCGATCTTGGGCCCAATGCCTTCAATCAAACGTAGCCGGTCCGGTACAATTGGTGGTCCGGGGTCCTCATCGGGCAAGTCTTCGGTTGGTGTACATTCGCTATCCGTTACCGTAGGAGTTCCACTGGGAGTAGTAGGCTGGCCGGGACATAAAGCGGGAAAAACGCTGATGGCTGGCGCATAGAGCTGAAAAGTCAAGGGCAAATAAGGGCTAGGTGGCACTACTTGCGGATTAGGGCTGCAAGCCGCAGGGCAAGCGCCTGGAAGCCATGTGCAATAATAAGGCATCGTTGGTTCCACGCGCAGGCCATGCCAATAAGCTTGCTTTTTGCTGTCGTCTTTGGACATATTATGATATTACTTTTGATTAGAGGATCAGAAGACTTTTAACTTGATCTGGGAAAGCCAGTCGGAGATAGAAATAACCCGTACCAGCAAGTCCTAGCATCATTCCAGGAGTTTCTAGCATTCCTGCAGTTTGCCCCGAAGGATCATTAACTCCGCTATACCAATTGAGTCCCGTGTTACCATGTCTTTCAATTCCTAAATCTCCGACTTGTTGGACGACTTGAGCAAAGGTTGGATTTTGAAAAAATTGGGTGCCGTGTAATAGAATATCTGCATTCCCTGCTATGCCATGGCATAGCGAAAAGTTGGCGGTATCTCGTCCTTGGGTCAGCTGATTGTATACATTTTTGTAAGTCGTACTCAGCGCAGCTTCGGCTTCTTGTAGAAAACTATTGTCTCCCGTCAGTTGCCAAGCGCGAATCCGCGACATTGCGATCCCCGGAGCCCCGTGACACCAGGTTTCTCCGTAGATCGGCGTACCCGTATCTACTTGGCCAATTTCGCGGAGGTCGGGCCAGTTTTGTACGGTGGGGTTATACGTCATCCGTTCGTAATTGAAGGCAAACATCGCGGCGGTATAATATTGAGCATTTTGAGTTACGGCATATAGTTCGAGTAGGGCCAGCGCCATCCCTGCATTACCATGGGAATAGCCGGTCAAATATTTAGACGAAACGGGAAGCTTCCAACCCCAAGTTGTAGGGTTTTTCTCTGCTTTCTCCACTAGGAAATCACCTAGCCGGATCGCCGTTTCGAGATAACTGTTTTTTTGATCCTCCCGATAGAGTTGGAGGAAAATGGGAATGGCACCTGCGGCTCCGGCAATAATATCGAGTTCGTGATCCTCGATGGGGCTTTGGCAAATATCGTCGAGCATGGCCTCTCCTTGGCTCACCCAGTCCGGACGGTTTTGTTCCTTACCGACATGGCGGAGGGTAAAAGCGACTCCCAATAAGCCACCGTAAAAACCAAATTTAGTACCAAGAACCGAATCCTGTTTTTGGATATGAATCATCTGGTTGACGGTGCCTTCCAATAGATCATCTAGGATGGGGTCCTCATGGAAACGCAATAAGGTGCTGAGGAAATAGGCAACCCCGGAGCTGCCATTATAAAAATCATGGACAAAGCTTTTGCGCACGACTTGGAAATTGCCGTTGACGGCTTCTACGGCATGGCCGATCCAGTTGCAACGGTCTTCGTGCCATACGGCCTCGCGCGCGAGATAATTGGCGATGCGAACCGCTGTGTTTTTATATTTTGTACTGACTGAAGTTGTGGTATTATGGGTTGTAGTATTCATGATGGTAAGACTTATTGATTTAGAAAATTAAAGTCGTATTCCCAGTGGGAATTGGGTTTGCGGTAAAGTTGTTTGACGTCGATTCCGCTATCTTCAAAAGCTTTTAGTACTTCTTGTAGCTGAGCGGTTTTATTATTGCGGCGTAAGTAATAAGCATTGGCAATTCCTTCGGCAATGAGTTCGGAACGGCTCATTCCAAAGCTCTGGTTCATTCCTGGATCTTCGGCATAAGAAAGGCCGGGACAAAGGGGCTGGGTAAAGAGGGGAACCTCATTTTTTAAATATGCTTTGACTTTTGCGACTACCTGCTTAAGCAATTTACTAGCGATGCGGAATTGCTTGCGAAGGATATACAACACGGCTCCGTCGGCACGATTATACCACTCGGGGTTGTTGGTACATTTAAACATAAAAGGTACGCGGTAACGGTTAAAAGTTTCGGTGATCTGTTCGATCAATAATTTCATCCCATCTGGTTCTATATTCCAGTAAAAACGACCGATCTCTTCTCCTACGGGCATCAGCTCTTCACTGTTGACGTGGTAGAAGGTAGGATGTACATCACGGTGTTCTTTAGCTCTAGTAATATTCACCATCGAATTGACCTGCGGAGTAGTTTCGGAAGCGTTGGCAAACTCATAGGTGTTGGGGTAAAGTTGTCGTACCTCTCCATTTTTTTCCACATAGGTATTACCCTGCTGATCTACTGCGTAAATTCGCCAGAAGGGATCATGGCCATCGGTGGTGGAATTGTGAGTGGAAAGTTCCTCTACGAATGCTTCATCTTGGGGGTGGTTCATATGACTTTGCTGCTTCTCCCAGGCCTTTACCGACTGTGCATTAATCTGACCTTTGACGTAAAAGGCGCTATAAATTACACTGGTCAATTGGCTTTTGAGATTAGCACGCAACTGATCTTTTTGACCCGTATTGGCACCAAAGTGATCGAGGGGTTTTCCCCAGCTTTGGTAAGGCTGTTGATAGGCTACGTGGACTTGTCGCTCGTACACTGAAAAGGAGTAGTCGTCGGTAACGCTGATAGCCCGCGAGATAGCTTTGAGTTGATCTTTAAGAGGCGTACTCATAAGAAACGGGATTTGATTGGGGTGAATAAATAGCCTGGATCAATTGGTCCGGCGTTTGTAATAGCGAGTGACTGATCTGGAGAATCTTAATCACATTGGGTTGCAATTGAGCTTGCGTATTATTGTGCTCAAAAGCCGTTTGGATCAAACGCATTCCGGCAAAGCGAAGGGTTTTGCTTAAACTTGCCTTGCTATCGGCTTCGGAGAATTTGCGCAACTTGGCATAGGCCTCCCAAAAGATGCGAATCTCTTCCAGTGTTTTTTGCATTTCCTCCTGGCTAATGGTAGTCGTACCCTGATAAGGCGTGGTAGGCGTATGCATCAACACCCGACTAGTCAGTAAGGATTGTACCAAACCAGCAGCGTCCCAAAGTGGATCACCAATGTCAGAAATCTCCCAGTCGATCAGTTTTAGCGTTTCAGCTTTATTTTGATCGCCAAGGATGAAGTTGACGTTTTTGATGTCGCCGTGGATCAGGCTCGTAAACTGATAATCTTCGATGGTTTCCTTCATCAGTTGTCTAAACTCCGTCTGTTGGCCAAGGTATTGTACCACGGGGTTGTTGCCATACATCTGAGGATTGCTTTCCAATGGTGCTGCCGCGAATTGGAAGGTCCAAGGAAGCTGGCGCATAAAGAATTGTACCGCCCGATTGGTGGAGGTGCGATCTTCCAAAGGAAAATGATAGGAAGCCAAAATTTTGGCTACTTGTTCCAATACTTCTGGGCTCAATTGCTTATTGAGCTGATAGACTTCTTCTAGGTTTTTAGCCTCGGGCAAATACTCCACTATGAGTACTTGTTTCTCCGGATCGTAGCCGTAGTACTCTGGTACATACTGGGCCAATTCCCGGTAGGCTTCTTCATTCTTGATGAGCCACAAACAGGTCGCATCTTTTTGCAGAAAATAAGTGTTCTGCTGATCAAAGCTAACCAGTTGTTTGACAAAGAGGCTCTTGGCATTGCGGAGGTGGATTTTAAAAATGGCATTGCGATTTTGGGTCTGCGTTACCATATAATCTCCATCCACGACAGATTGGGCTTTGAGCAAACCCTTCTCCATCAAAAAGGCACTGATATTTTTTATCGTGAGTCTCATGGATTGATTAATGTTTTTAAAAATGGGGTGGCGGCAGCGCCGCCACCCATGAAATAAACCCATAATTCCTACTTCACAGTAAGAATCATTACTTACAACTTATTTACAACCTGCTACCGCCGTTACGACACAAGCGATAGGAATCAGGGTACAGTTTAGTGTAGGGATGGTCTGTGCCTGCGCACCACCTTGTGGAGGACATAAGGCAGTCGGAGGACACATCGGTAACATGGTCATCGTCTGTGCTTGCGCACCACCGCCATTAGGACAAACTACAGGGACTCCGGTGCAAAGCGCCAAAGTACAACCCACTACGGTAGGAATAGTCTGTGCTTGGGCACCACTTGAAAAACAGTCTGGAATATCAGTGTATACCGCCTGTGCCTGCGCACCACCGTTAGGACATACTACTGGAAGACCAGTACAAGTAGCGATAGTACAACCAACGACAGTAGGAATAGTCTGCGCTTGCGCACCACTATTACAAACCACTGGAATACCAGTACAAGCGATGATGGTTTTGGTTTGCGCTTGTGCACCACTATCACATACCACAGGGATACCCGTGCAAGCGAGGATAGTTTTAGTCTGTGCCTGCGCCCCACATACATTTACAGTTGGGCAAGCAATTATAATCGTAGGAAGAGTCTGCGCCTGCGCACCACTATTACACACTACCGGGATACCAGTACAAGCTAAGATAGTTTTAGTTTGCGCCTGCGCACCACTATCACACACTACAGGAATACCTGTGCAAGCGATGATGGTTTTGGTTTGCGCTTGCGCACCACACACTACCGGGATACCAGTACAAGTAGCAATAGTTTGAGTTTGTGCTTGCGCACCACTACAAACTACTGGAATACCAGTACAAGCGATGATGGTTTGAGTTTGTGCCTGTGCACCACTATCACACACTACAGGAATACCTGTGCAAGCGATGATGGTTTTGGTTTGCGCCTGTGCACCACATACTACAGGAATACCAGTACAAGTAGCAATAGTTTGAGTTTGTGCTTGTGCACCACTATCACATACCACAGGGATACCCGTGCAAGCCAAGATAGTTTTAGTCTGTGCCTGCGCCCCACATACATTTACAGTTGGGCAAGCAATTATAATCGTAGGAAGAGTCTGCGCCTGAGCACCACTATTACAAACTACAGGGATACCAGTACAAGCGATGATAGTTTTAGTTTGCGCCTGTGCACCACTATCACACACTACAGGAATACCTGTGCAAGCGATGATAGTTTTAGTTTGTGCCTGTGCACCACATACTACAGGAATACCTGTACAAGCGATGATAGTAGCGGTTTGTGCTTGCGCACCACCATTAGGACAAACTACAGGGATACCTGTGCAAAGCGCCAAGGTATTTGTTACTGCCGTTTGTGCCTGTGCACCACCACAAGGAGGCATAACGGTAGGCATACATGGAGGCATCATAGTAGGGAATACCGTCTGTGCTTGTGCGCCACCATTAGGACAAACTACAGGAATACCAGTGCAAAGTGCGATAGTTCTCTGGCAAACACTGCCTAAAGTTGGAATCGCAGCCTGTGGTTGTACACCACCACCAGCACAACCATAGAAAGTTGGACAAAGCGGTAAGGAATGAGGCATCGTTTGCGCCTGTGCACCACCACAAGGAGGCATAACCGTAGGAATACACAGTGGAGGCATGGTAGGGAAAACAGTTTGTGCCTGTGCACCACTATCACATACAAAAGGAATACCAGTGCAAGTAGCAATCGTAGCCGTTTGTGCTTGTGTTCCACCACCAGTATTTGGAATAGTAGTTGGGAAACAAATTGGGAATGCAGTAATCGCGGTTTGCGCCTGCGCGCCACCTTGAGCACCACATACGATAGGAATACCCGTACAAGTCAATACCGTCTTAGTTTGTGCCTGAGCACCATCCGCGCCGGGGCAAGGAGGATTATAGGTCGGTACACAAACTGGAGGCATGGTAGGACAAGGGGGAATAAGTGTAGGAACCATCGTCTGTGCTCCAGCTGTTGGAGGAGGACACATCGGAGGAATGGTGAATGGAGGGAGGGTTTGTGCTTCCGCACCGTCCCCTTCCGGACAAGCACCGGGAAGCCAAGTACAGTAGAAAGGCATGGAAGGAGATACGTTCAATCCGTGATTGGTATCATTTCCACCTTTGTCTGCTGACTCAGTTCCCTTTTTTTTTGGAGTTGCCATTAGAGAGAATTTAAGGTTATGAAAAATAATGTTAGAATAAGCATAGAGGTGCCAGGATGATTCCGTACGGAATCACCATCTCAGGCATCGTCCAGCGAGAAGAATTTTAAGTGTTTACTTCTTCTTCTGGGCGGTAAATAGTTCGAGCAATTTCTGCCCATTAGGAGTTCCTAGGCCAGTGGCCGGACTCCAACCTGGAGCAGCGTGATAAACACCGTTGTTTCCTTCGGTGATATTGAAAAATGCGTCTTCGTGGGCGAACTGATAGATAGACGTATTAATAAAACCAAGGCGATATCCCAGTGATTCATTAATCAGCGCAATAAGCCCTGCCACCAATGGCGTAGCTGCACTCGTACCACCGATCACTACATCCATGCCATTGAAAACTACGCGGTATCCATTGGTACCATCGGCATTGGCGGATACATCAGGAACACCGCGGGTAGTACCCTGAGCATAGGGATAAGCGGCTACAGCTGCGTGTTGAAAGGCAGGGAGTGGGTAAACGTGACTGTAACCTCCACCAGAGCCAATCTGACCATTGTTTTGGTTCCATACCACCTCACTCTTGATGCTATTATCACTGTTGAGGGTTACATTGGTTCCACCACAACCCAATACCAATGGGTTAGAAGCAGGGATATTGACATTGGGGAATTTTTTACCATTTAATCCGCCACTATCACCGGAGGCGGCAATTACCGTAATTCCCAAAAGGGCGGCTTCGTAGAAAATTTCGTTCAGTTGATTGAGTTGGAATTTAGAATAGTTGTATTCCGAACCAGCCCAGCTAATAGAAATCACCGATGGTTTGTTTTTGGTATCCTGTACCGCTAGTTTCATAGCTTCGGCAATAGTGTTGCCATAGTAAACAACCAAGGTGGCTTCGGGAGCTACCGTACCCGCTACCTGCAGGTCGAGCGTTACCTCACTATTATTGAGTAAGTTACTATCGTCGATTGGTGTTCCTACCTCGATGATCTTAGGAGCCTTGATTCCTAGTTTTTTAAAATAGGTAGTGATATCGCTCTTTTTATAAACTCCACCGAGTTCAATTATACCAATAACCTGGCCTTTGCCTTTGAATTTATTGATCGGGAATTTATAGGCTTCGGCCAATTGGAGTGCAGTATAACCTTTAGGGGTTGATCCCTGCAAATCTCCTTCTTCCTCTGGGTCAGACGGAATCCGATATTCTGATTTGAGCAGGGTGGTAATACCCGTCACGTTTTGAACAACGGAGATCAAATTGGCAGGTACTTTCAACATGTCGTGATAGGCTAAAAAGACAAAGCGATTAGGGCCTTGGTAAACACCAATTTGTACTTGAAAGGCTTTGTTGATCGCTGCGATCATACCTTTTACTCTAACCGTACGCGCTAGCAGATCTGTCTTAACTACCTTGATCTCGAATTTTTCTAAAAACTCCGTTAATAAAGTTACCGAAGCCTCACTAGCTCCTACCAAATCAGCCAATTCATCGTGGCTTAAGTAATCTCTTTGGTGAGAAGGAAGATAGATGGTTTTTTGTTCTCTACTCATCATCCCCTGACTGGGTTGAGTTTGAGTAGGGCGAGATAATTGAATAAGTAGTTCTAATTCCTGAAAGGGATCAGGTTGATGAATTAAGGTGCCTTGAAAATCCAGTTTGGTGGCTGCCACCGGATAGGATTGTGGCGTAGAGGGTTGATTGGACATGATTATTATTTTTGGAGTTTATCTTTAAGAGTATAGGAATCCTGTTTGCAAATAGGTGTTATGTATTTGCATTGTTGTAAAGGGCATAGAAATAGTAACTCTACAGGGGTAGAGGTCAATAATATTTCTGCCTTTTAATAAGAATATATGAGAACAATTGGAATGTGAAATCCCGTGCTTCTAGGAGCCTCGGGAAGAGAAACGAAACTTAGTAGTCATTATAATTTGAGTTTATTGGGGTGATACAGTTACAGTAAAATTGCTTTAGGGAGAACGATGTGAGTTAGAATATCAAGCACATCAAGCTAGTTCAAATATAGAAACTATTTACCATGTAATTCTGCCAAAAATCGGTGAAATTCTGCCACTAACGAATTAGTAGTGGCAACGATTATTGACGTTTCTTCAAGTAGTGGGAAGGCCTTTGGCCAAAGGTGGAGCGGAATACATTGGAGAAGTACTCTGGTTGATTGTAACCGAGCTGGTACGCCACCTCTGCGACAGTGGCGTGCGTACCAGCTTCCAGGAGCGTTTTTGCTTTTTCCATTTTAATGGTACGGATTAATTGGTTGGGCGTTATGGTCAAATTTTGTTTTACCCTACGATAAAACTGTCGCTCACTCATCTTGAAATGTTGGGCCAGTTGACTGATCGATAAATCCGTTCGACCATCGGCTTGATGAATGTAGCTAACCAAATCTTGAGCCCAAAGTTGCTCATGCCGTGGCAGAGCACTAAGTGTAGGCTGAAGCTGAGTCATTCTGTTAGAGATTTGGGTCTTTTTGTTGTAATGGGGTTAAGAGAGATGCGGGGGGAAAACCGCATCAAAAAGTAGTGTATATTTGTTTGGTACGAATGAAAGATTCTGATGCTACGCGGAACTATGAATTAGTTATAGCCAAATCTAGTAATCGTATTACGAAGATAATTAATGTATTAGTATTATGGATGCGTATTTTCACCTTATTTGAAAAAACAGGTGTTTTTACGGGGACGACGATTTGGCATTTTTTTTCCTCAAATCAAACCAAAGTTTAGAAACCTTCGTTAGAAAAGAGCAAATACGCTTGAAAATATGGAAATAATGAAAAAATATGTATTGTTCCTCCTCCTGCTGGTCCTCGGGGCCTTACCCGCTTCGGCAGCTTATTTGATGCTACCAATGGACGAGGGGCAGAAAGATCACCTCAAAGCCTACGGAATTACCTACTGGATTCTGGATAATGGGGTAGAGGCCTACTGGCTGCTCAACTATCGTGGTGGCAGCTTCGCCTTTAAACACAATAAGGCCTTCGAAAACGAATGCCTGACCCGAGGCGTGAGCTACGAAATCATCCCAGATGCGCAGTACAATAACATCCTCGCCGAAATCGCCAATCCAGAGGAAAATATGGATGCCATTAAATTGGAGGTGGCCCCCAAAGTGGCCGTTTATACCCCCGATATCAATGCCAAAGGAGAAAAAGTCCAACCTTGGGATGATGCAGTAACCCTAGTATTGACCTACGCTGAGATCCCCTACGAAACGGTATACGATCGAGATGTATTGGAAGATAAGTTGCCAGAATATGATTGGCTACACTTGCACCACGAAGATTTTACAGGACAGTACGGTCGTTTTTACCGCAATTATCACAACCACGCCTGGTATAAGGAAAATGTGTCGCGCATGGAAAGCCTAGCGAAAAGCTTAGGCTTTAGTAAGGTCTCGCAGATGAAATTGGAAGTGGTCAAAAAACTGAAAGAGTATATTGGCTCTGGAGGTTTTATGTTCGCCATGTGCTCTGCTACGGATACCTATGATTTGGCGCTCGCCGCCGAAGGCATCGACATTTGTGAGTACATGTAC
>SPJL01032231.1_pt1 | contig 19935 bp, 3 predicted proteins | sample 3741751 | NCBI WGS metagenome assembly SPJL01 (sample SAMN10925998, study PRJNA522277) | cold seep metagenome | isolation source: Elba SIP-enriched marine methane seep metagenome, extraction at timepoint T3 | place: Italy: coast of Elba, Mediterranean Sea | reverse complement strand
CAACGGCAGCCCACCATTGCTATGCCTATATCTTTCCCACTATCACAGTAGTCGTGATAGCGGCCAGTAAACTTATACATTTTCTCAAGCTACCTTAAAAACAAGCATATGTTGCCCCAAAAAACCTTCACGGATACATCGACGCCAAACAAAGCGGCTGAGAATAAATCGCTAGAAGTCAAAAAACCCAACCTACCTCAAGGAGGAGGAGCCATCACTGGCTTTGGTGAGCACTATCAAACCAATGGCTTTACCGGTACTGCCTCCTTAAAATTTGGGGGCTTACAATACAACTCGGGATCTGGCAATGGCCCCTTCGGCATGGGCTTTGGCGCTACTACGGCTCCTGGTATCTCTCGTCGTACGTCTTTTGGAACCCCTAGCTATATCGATACGGAAGACACCTTTCTTTGGGGAGGTGAGGTTCTAGTCCCTCAATTGGATGATGACGGAGTGGCTATTGTACAATCAGGAGCACTAGAAGGTGTAGAAAACGACCAATGGATCAAGCCAATGACTCCCGCCACTGGCGATTACCAGGTACGTTTGTATCAACATCGTAAAGAAAGTGGTTTTGCCCAAATCCAGTATTGGACCTGGAATGCCAACAATGCTCCTGATGGAGAGATCACTAGCTTTTGGCGAATCATCGAAAAAGATAATTCAGAGCACCTCTTCGGCGTAAGTACAGAGGCTCAGGTGGTTAACCCCGCCAATCCCGACCAAGTTTACAAGTGGCTACACCAAGAAAGCCTGGATGCTCAAGGGCATGGAACCTATTTATACTACCTCGCAGAAAATACGGATAATGTAGATACGCAAAGTACCTCTGAGGCCAATCGGGTACAAACGGCCCAGAAATACTTGTGGCGAATTTGTAGCGGCCATGCCACGCCTTTAGACCAAGCCTTGAGCTTTTTATCGAATAGTCAAAGAAGTACTCAAGAACCTGATTGGTATTTTGAAACCCTTTATGATTACGGCCAGTACGACCTAGATCCCGCCAACACCGATCCCTACGACATTCCCAAAGGTAATACCTGGAGTACACGAGAAGATTCCTTTTCGAACTACCTCCCTGGTTTTGAAATCCGTACCCACCGCCTTTGTCAAAATGTGATGAAATTCCATCGTTTTACTAGTCTCAATGCTGGTACTCCCGTATTGACCCATGTATTTCGATACCACTATAAAACCTCCCCCATCTGTTCGCTTTTGAGCACAGTAGAGGATATTGCTTATTACCTGCGGAATGGAAGCTATGAGACGCAGTACAACCCGCCTTTGGAAATTTCTTATAACCAATTTGATCCATCGGCGCAGGAGTACCGCGAAATTTTGGAAAGCGTTTCTCTTAGCCCATTCCCAGGTGTTGGCAATGGCTTGCCATTTGTTCCTGTCGATCTGTACAACGAAGGGATCGAAGGTTTTCTCTACAGCGATGGCATTTCTGATTATTATCTAAAAGCAGATTGGGGAGCCATCAATAATGATGAAGCAGATCGCCCGCTAACCTTCTCTAAGGTTGATATCGAGATGCCGCTACCGGTTGGGCGTTTGCAAAATGGGGTGAATCGCACCCTTACCGACATAACCGCAAATGGTCAGTTGGATTATCTTATTACCTCTGATGCCATGGTAGGCTATTTTGAAGTAGAAGAAGATGAAACCTGGGGCAGTTTTATCCCGCTCTCTCAGTTTCCTACGGAGTACCGTAACCCTCGTCACCATATGGTGGATGTTACCGGGGATGGGATCAACGATTGTTTGATGATGACGGATCAGGGTTTGCGTTTTTACCGCAGTTTACGGGAAGAAGGATATGACACTCCGGTAATGATTGATATAGCCGACTTGCCCACTGACTTTCCAATTTCTTGGGATTCTTCGGAGCGTATTTTTTTCACCTTCACAGATATTGATGGTGGAGGAAAATCACATCTCGTCAAAGTCACTCAGGAAGGTTTGACCTACTGGCCTAATGTGAGTTATGGTCATTTTGGGGAATCAATTCAGATGGAAAATTTCCCTAGCCTTACTTATGATCAATTTAAAGAAGATCGTATCCTTTTCGCCGACGTGGATGGCAGTGGCACGGCAGATATGATTGTCTTATTCTCGGACAAAATCGCAGTATACCTCAACCAGTGTGGGAATAGCTTTGCTGACCCCATAGAGCTACCGCTCCCCACTGGTGAGGTATTTGACCCGCTCGACCGGATATTCTTTGCGGATGTTTATGGCACCGGAATGAGTTGCTTGATTTACAGTACTACCCATCCCTATCCCAAGCAATGGTGTTACCAGCTTTCGGGCGGACTTAAGCCCTATTTGTTGAATAGTTTTGACAATAATGTTGGTGGCAAAAGCAGCATTGAATACAAAAGTTCGGTTCATTATTACTTAAAGGATCAAGCTGCTGGAGAGGATTGGATTACCCATGCCCCTTTCTCAGTACACGTAGTGGCCTCGGTGACTGCCTCCGACGAGATTTCTGGTTCGGTGATGACTTCTACCAAGAGTTATCGGCATAGCTATTACGATGGGGACGAACGAGAATTTAGAGGCTTTGGATATACAGAATCAGAAGACATTCAAGTCTTTGATGAAGAAAGAGAGATTTATGATTCTTATCCCGCCAAAACCAAAACTTGGTACCGTACTGGTAGCCCCGATCAAAATACCATTACCAAACAATACCAGGAGGAATATTACAGCGAGGATATTCTACCCGTAAGTGCAATTGATTATAATGGTTACACCGACTTGGAAGGCAATAGTGAGATCGAACGGGAAGCACAATTAGTGCTAAGCGGTACCATGCTACGACAAGAAGTTTATGGAGATGATGATACGGCCAATGCCGATACCCCCTACTCCGTTATCGAAAACAATCAGGTAGCCAAAGTTCTCCAACCCAAGGATAAAAATGAATATGCCTCTTTTCAGATTTTACCGAGAGAGAGTTTGAATTATCACTACGAGCGCCACCCCGAAGATGCGATGATCGAACATCATGTCGCGCTTCAATTTGACGACTACGGGCACGTGACTCAATCCTGCTCGATCACCTATCCCCGCAATCCAAAATATGTCGATGCTTTAGATCAAAACAAAGAGCAAAGCAAGGTCCGCTGCCATTCTCAAACGAACCTTTACTACAATCTCACTAAGGCTGCCAAACAAATTGACAGCGACTATTCTCAGGATGAGTTATATCTCTTAGGCGTTCCTTTCGACAATCGCAAATATCATATTGCTAACCTAAGTGAGGTCTTGGGTGAGCTTGGCTATAACGAGATTTATGCTTTCGATGATTTGCACCAATACCTTGCGGCTAATACTCCAAGCCAAAGCCAGCTTCCTTTTGCCAGTACAATTAAGTATACTCTACGGGCTTGGGAGAAAACGAAATATTACTATGCCACCAATAGTAGTGACGGAAGTGGAGAAGTTGCACCGCAAGATAGCAAAGGTCAAATCTATTTGATTGATTTAAGTCGAACAAGTTCGCGGGCCTTTTTACTCCCTTACCAATCTTTACATACTGCCTTTGTTCAAGCAGAATTGGAAACCCTATTTAGCGATTTCTTTACCAGTCAGGACTTTAGTCAATTGATGGGAGGCACCGATAATGGAGCCTATCTCGCCGATGAAAACAATACCTATTGGTGGGTTCCCAGTGGAGTCCACACCTACCAGTCAGCTAGTAGTTTTTATCTCCCCAAGGCATACACCGATCCACACGGTAGTACTTCTACTTTCACCTACGACGATTATAATCTCATACAACTCACTACTAGCGATGCCTTAGGAAATACAGTTACAGCCAAAGAGTTAGATTACCAGACCTTACACCCCTACGTAGTTCAAGACCCCAACGGCAATAGTGCAGAAGTGCTCTACGATGCACGCGGAAGGGTGATTGCTAGTAGTCATTATGGTACTCAGACTCCACTTGGCGAGAGTGATCCGACGGAGTTGGGCTTTGATTCTTTGTACGGAAAGAATCCCTATGAAGTTCAGCGCCCCAACTCTATGTCGGATATTCTGGCATCTCCTTACACCTATTTGCAAAATGCGGCTAGCTACTTTTACTATGATCGCTTTAGTTGGATGGGGCAAGTGACCGAACAGGACTATCTCGACCAAGTAGCCAACATCGATCAGGATACCTTAGACAATTGGTGGCAGGCACAAATGGAGGAAGTATTTATCAATCCCCAAGGAGCATTGTATGCAGCGTATCGTCAAGTCATTGAGGCATCAAGTTCCGCCACAGATTTTACCACAACACTTGGTAAGGTAAGCAGTAGTTTACAAGAGGCCTTTGAAAAGTTTAGCACTAGTCAGCAAAGTTCTATTTTCAATTTACTCAATGCAGCCATTAGTGCGACTGCCACTAGCCCTATTCACGCCCTAGCCTTAAGTGCCGAGGACTACCCTAGCGATAGCCAGGCCCGACTCACTACGGAAGATTACAACAACGCGATTAGCAATATTAGCAGTAGCGATCTTAGCACTTGGCTTAGCCAGTTGAAAGAAAATAAATTGATCGATGATAACGATGTGTTTAGTGGTACTTATCGAAGTATCGTTCAATCCTCCACTTCCTCTAGCGACTTTGAAAGTCAGCTGAATAAGATCAGTACTGATCTCGGTAATGCCTTTGCCGCCTTTGCGGCAAACGATCACGAGAAACAAGTCTATCAACTCCAAAAAACAGCACTCTACCAACGCATCAATCAAGTCATTAGTTATTCCGATGGCTTTGGTCGTAATCTGCAAATTAAGACTAAGGCAGAAAGTGGCAGCGATAGCTTTCTCTACAACTCAGATGGTAGCATCAGTAAAAATAGCGATGGTCAAACAATTAGCGACCGTTGGTTGACGAGTGGGCATAAAGTGTATAACAATAAGGGGCAAGTGGTACGTCAGTACGAGCCTTATTACATCAACACGACCGCCTATGTCAGCGATGATGAGCTCAACCAATTGGGAGCCAGTCCTACCAATTTTTATGATCCATTGGGCAGGGTATATCAAGTGTATACCAATAAAGGGTTTTTGGTTCGCAAAGTATGGACACCATGGAGTCTAAGTACATGGGATACCAATGATGCCCTGCCTTTTTCTCCCTTCTACCTCGTCAACGAACAGAACATCCTCAATGGCGACACTAGCCCTCCTGCCAAAGGATCGACTTACTATGCCTACCGTCATTACTTTAATCAGGACATGACTCAGGAAGAAAGAAACACCTATCAAACTACGCTCTTAATGGCTTGGACTCCCACCAAGTCTGTAAATGACAATCGCGGTCTGACCCTATGGTCGACCCAAAATGATGTGGCTCGTTTTACGGCTACTACTTTTACTCAAACATTTCCCAATAACGGCACTGGCATTTACCAAAATTTGATCACCGTTGGTTATTTAGAAACTAAACAAAGTGCTGAGACTGTGAGAGGAAATGGCGATTCGGTAAGGAAGGAAGTGGAATGGGCCCAGCTCACCACTGCCTTCCCCTTTCCGCAACTTCCACTTAGCGAAACCGAGTACCAAGTACAAGCTCCGGGTATCCTTAGTATCCTGTATCAAAACAAACTTGACGATACAGCAGTGAGTAATTCCGCCTTTACTAGCTTGGGCTATACAAATGCCACTAGTCAAGCACTGTGGACGGCCTTGGAAAAAGATGCAGGCATTTTAGATAGCGATGGTATGGTAACCAGCAAATTGAGTTTCCCAAAATTAACGGGCTTAGATAGCGATTACCAAGCACAGAATAATGCCATTGTAACCTTGATGATGGCACAATGGGCAGCAGCCTATCCACTGCGATCTTTTAAGACTTTTGATAGCTTTGGACGTACGCTTACGCAAGCAGACCCTCGGCTTACCGCCAACGAACAGGTGAATATCACTTATACTTACCCTACTAGTATGGGAGGAAAAATAGTGGTAGATAGTTGTGATGCGGGTCAAAAATGGGCCATGGTAGATGTTATCGGTCGGCCATTGTGGCAACGCGATCAGAAGGGCTACGTACGCACTTTTAGCTACGATAAATTGCATCGGCCAACTGCAACCTTTGTCGCTTATCAACAAGAGGGTAAGACCTCGGTTTCGGAAGGTCCGATAGCAGTACAACGGATGCTCTACGGAGAATCTGCCGACAGTCCAGAGGATTATAATTTGCGGGGAAAAATGTATCAGCATTTTGATCAGGCGGAGTGGACTTACCTCAAAGATGGGTATACGATTAATGGTAAGCCACAAGGTGGTGTATCACAATTGACCAAGGCTTATCAGAGTAACACCAATGAGGAAGGTCCACAAATGCCCTTGTTAGAGGTACCCGAACTATCGGCCACGGTAAATAGCCTTCCCTACGATACCAGTCAACTACAAAGTACGCTGTACACCAATCAAGCCAAATATGATGCTATTGGTAGACTTACCCAAAGGGTAGATACGGCTGGGAATACCCACTACCCTTTTTACCACGAATCTGGGAATCTCAAACAACAGCTATTTAATAGCATTCCCTACGTAAATAAATTGGTATATAATGCCAAAGGGCAACGTACCCAATCGGAATATAATAGCTCCGCAAGTCAGTTGGTTTTCCAGACTTTTAATATCTACGATGCCAAAAACTATCGTAATATCCAACTCTTCTCTACTACAGATGCAGACTTTAGTTGGACCGATGAAAATGAATTGATTCCTACTTCCAAGGTAGATGATCAGACCCGACAGAATTTAGTGTACACCTTTGACCCCATTGGCAATATCACCCAACTCAATGGAAGTTACCAGGGGCCAGCCGCCAGTCAATCTGAACTTTCGGATACGCAAAGCTTTAGTGCCAATGGTGCTTATTGGTACGACGGCTGTTACCGGATGGTACGCGCCCAGGGGATGGAGCAAGACCCTAGTAGCAATACTCCTACCCTCGCTCAGTACCAACGTGACTATGGCTATGATGATGGGTATAACCTGACCTGGATGCAACATACGGCAACGGCCTCCGGTCAGCAGACTACTACCCAAATGTATACTGGTGCCGATTCCAACCGCGCCATCGATGAAAGCCAATACGATGCGCTTAGTAGCAGCCAACAAGCAGACTTAGATGCTACTATTTTGAGCGCCGGCCTGATGGATGTACATGGCAACTTATTAGCTAATGATGAGAACACTCCACTGGTTTGGAATTTCCAAAATCATATCCAATCGGTAACCAACACTGGAGATAACCAAACTAAGGTAGTCGAATATTATGTGTACGGCAGTAATAAAAAGCGTTCCCGTAAAATTACCGAGACCTATACCGATAGTGTTTTAACTCAACTGGAAGTTGTCTCCTATCTCGATGTCGAATACCGCAGCCTTTGGACTGGATCAGCCTTACACTTTGATGGCGAAAACGTAACCGATGGCAATGGAAATACGGTAAAACCTCAGACCGCCTATCAATCCAATCGGATTCGGTTAGGGCATCAGCAGGTAGCTCGTTATGATGTTTACCAATACCAAAAAGGTAAGGCGGTAAGTAGTGATAATACTCAAACGGTTTTCTTTGTCGACAGTCATATTGATTCTTGTCAGTTGCTATTAGATAGTAATGGCGATGTATTGAGCTATGAAGAATTTTACCCCTATGGCGGCAGTTCCTTTTCCACGGGCAGCAGTGTTCCCAAACACTATCGCTACTCCGGTCAGGAGCGGGATCAGACTAATTTCTACTACTACGGAATGCGCTATTACGCGGGTGCTCGTTTCCGGTGGTTGAGTCCTGACCCGGCGGGTTTTGTAGAAAGTATGAATCGGTATGCCATGGTGGGAGGAAATCCGGTAACCCATCGGGATGTAATGGGATTGGGAGGCACCCTAAATATTTTGACAGGACGGGGTATGGAGCGTTTGACTTACCACCAACGCGGTCGCATTGGGTACAGTCCATATCAAGTTCATCATATCCCCGTGGTAAACAGGTCTGAACACTACAGTTTTCAAGAAAGACAACTTGTAGATGGTACCCCTCAGCAATATGCAATAATCAAAAACAATAACCCTGAGCAAAGAAAAGTCAAAGAAGAGAAGTCGAATAGATTTAATTATGACGAGGAAAGTGGAGTCCCATACATTACTCAAGCCTATCAACATCTTGTAGAAAACAGAAGCGAAACACCGATGCAAGATGGGGCGAAGAAATCAATGACTAAGAGAGGGGATACTGCTAGTGATATTATCAATTTAAACTTACCAACTCCTGTCGACTTTGCACATGGGATGATAGCAATAAGTGATGCAGCCTCTTTTACTATCGCTGGTGGCCACAACGAAATAAATAAGGAAAATGTAGAAAATGCTGGGTATGCAGAACTTGACCATAAAATAAAAAATATGGGCGATTTCTCATTTGAAAAGACAAAAAAAGCCATCAAAACCTACAAACAAGGTACTCAAATTCGTGATGAATACAATAATATATCCGAAGAAGAATCCTATGCCTTCAAGAGAGAATTTTATGGATTTGTCGGTGACAAAACTTTGGAAGGTGGTACCTCTGCGGTTACGGGAATGGCGCTAGGAAGAGCTATGGGATTTGCGGCACCGGCAGTAACATTGCTTAATCCACTATTGGGAGGCATGCTGCATGCAGGTTCTATTCTGATGCCTACCCTAGGCATTGCCTCTGGGGTTATCGGAGTGGCGAGAGCAGGAGAAATGTATCGAACCGCTCACCAACATGAACAAATCAATGAAGGTGGAAGAGGTTACGCTCACGATAGATATCAACAACGGGTACAGATGGGTCAAGATATGTACGTGAATGGAATGAGGGAGATATCTGCTTACCAAAGTGAGTTAAGTTTATAAATCAAGATGTTTGGAAACAATAAATTAATTCAAAAATTAAACCTACTAAATAATTAATCATGAGTTCAATCACCCCAAAAGCGAAGCGCTCTAAAGCTAGCCAAAATGGCAAGAGTGCTTCCAACGGTTCCAACGGTAATGGCAACTTGACCGATACCAATCCGGTCTATACTACCACGGAATTACTCGCTCAGTTTATGAGCGATACCGGTAAAAGCTTAAGTGATATTGTCAACTCCGTTAAATCGGACCCTAAATACTTTGATAAATCTACCGAAGTAGAAACCTTGTCAGACAAGTGGACCTTGACGACCGTTTCCTTCGATGAGGCCATCGAAGCGATTTACCTGGCCCAGTTGCGACTGACCAATATCACCTCCAATAGCAATTTCCCAAGCCTAGGAAACACTTTTTCTAGCAACGATCCTGAAACCCTGTATAACCTCCTCTTCCATTTGTTACAAGCTGATACTAGTGATGGTTCGGAAACTCCGACCGGGGCCAGTGTCTCCTCTTCCTTCGATGTTACCCGCTATGTACCCAGCGAATTCGTCGATTTTTACTACAGCCTATTTTCCATATCCGGTGATGAAACCGAAGCGGAACCAAAAGAAAGGGCAAGCACTTTTTACAATAGCGCCGCCAATATTCGCAGTGCAGTGATGCACACCTACTTTGGAGTACAGGCAACCAGTGGTGATAATGCCCGCCAAATTCCTTGGAACAACCTTGGCGATAAGTCCACCAATAACTATGATGGTGTTCCCAATTTTGAAGAATTGTTTGGAGAGGAAAATTTTATTTCTGTCGATGAGTTTGAAAGTGTTCTTTCTCCCGCGGCCTATTTAGTTGACCTCGAAAAGGCACGACAAGAAAATATCAGCTCTGTAGATAGTTCTCTTACCGCCACTGACCTGAATACTCGCCGCCCCGATATTTACGAGACCTATCTGACCATAGATAATACGACTACTGAAGTCCCCAAGCTCAACCTGGTGATCAATGCCCTAGAAGCTCAATTGAACACCCATGGATCGATCAGTGATCCGCAAGAATACTTGTCCAAATCTACGACGATGTATCCTTTGGGAGCGCCTTTCAACTACAACCATCACAAAATCTTTAGCGCCCTTGAACTGCTGAATACCGATATGGCCACCTTAGTCAAGAAGGCCAGTAATCCCGAAAGTCCAACGGCGCCTAGCTGGCAAAATTGGAATATTTCAACCAATATGTATATTTGGGTGCTCCAACTGGTTAGCAATACTCAAGCAGAGCTTAACGCACGTTTCGGCCTCGATTCCGATGCCAAGCTCTCCGCAATCACGCCCCTAGTCTTCCAGGTCAAAGCGGGCATTAGCGCCGAAGATCTTACTGACGTTGTATATGGCGATCTAAGTAGTACTGAAATCAACGCTAATCAAGCGGGTAGCTTATACCTCAACCAAGGATTAGATGCCGACGCTCTTTCCATTAGCTATGATGACTCCTCGGAAAGTTACCTTTTTAATAATGCCTCAATCGTCAATTTAGACCGCGCCAACCGAATGGTTCGGCTGGCCAATATGACTGGATTGAGCTATGTCCAACTCAACTGGCTACTGGCTAGTTTGTATGCCGTTCAAGGCTATTCTGCCACCGCTACTAAAGCAAAGCGCAAGAAGAAAGCTAAGACTGCAACTATCTCCGATCTATTGACCGCCGATAGCACCTACAATTACCTCGCGGGAGTTCAAGCGGTTCAGGAACAATACAGTTTATCGCTCAATGCTGCGGCTGCTTTGATCGGACAGCTTAAGTATCAGGGAGAGGCAAATGGCGCTACCATGGTGAGTAGTCTATTTGGATCGACCGTAACCAGTCAGACCGCATGGGACAGCACCGCTACTACGGGCACGAGTGCCGAGGTAAGCAGTAGCATTGCAAAGGCACTTGGTTGGAGTGCGGAAGACTTACAACTCCTGGTTAGTTATATGGTAAGTGGCTATGGTCAAAAGACAAGTTCAATCGACCTGACGGCTAATAATTATGCCTTCCTGTCGGGACTTTACCGGGCGGCCTTGTATTGCCAACTGAGAAGTATAAGTGTAGCAGATTTAATTTACCTAGTAAGTTCTTTGCCCAACGATTTCCTCGCCCTACCTTCCGACCTTACCGAGGTATGGTCCGCTTTCCAAAGTTTGGAAACCTTTCTCGATCAATTGTCAGATGCAAGTATTAGTGTAGAAGATTTCGAGCGAATGTCGACCGCCACGATGGATACGGCTAGCCCTCTCCTACCCGCACAGCATACCGTAAAAAGCGCAGCCCAAGAACTGACTGCTCAGATGACGAGCGATGTGATGTTGACTCTGGATACTTTTACTACGCTAATGATGACCCAAATGTCTAGCGATTCGGCAGACCAATACAGTGAGCTATATGCTACTTTGCAGTCGGACAATTACATTGATCCTAATGTAAAAAATGTGGCCGATAGCAATCTTGGTATTGTCTTGAATGCTCCGGTGAGTGACACCGATATGGCAGCCATTATCAAACAATTGTCGATTCAATCAGCGAACCAAGATCAGTTTGAGACAGCTTTGAATCAAACCTTGTTGAGCTATCAGGAAAAACAAACGGCTATCAGCAAGAGCGTTTTCCAAGATGCCTTTTCTCTCAATGCCGATCAAGCAGCTACAGTATCCGATTGGTATCAATTGTATCCAGATAGTAGCGCGCCCGCGGCAGCCAACGTACTCTATGTTTTCAGCAAGACTTCGGTAATCACCCAGACTTATTACTTCGCGGCCATGCAACGTTTTGCTAGTTTGATTAATGCTTATAATTTGTCGCAGCCGGAGATCAACTTTATCCTAGCGGGCAATAGTAGTTTACAGCTTGCGGAAAGCTATGTCGACTTCGCGATCGATGCTGCTGGTTTACAAAATATTGCGCTGATCCAAGACTTAGTCAGCCAGTACTCCGACCCGGACAATTTAATGCTCGCCGCTTTGGTACCTGGTGGCACTGATGACGAAGGGACTTCGATCAGTGACTTGGCCAAGGCTACCCATTGGGATAGTGATACCATCACCACTGCTTTGACTAACTGGGGTTATACGGTGAGTAATGGCATGGTGATTTTAAAAGACCCCGTAACAATACTCACGGGCCTCAACCAATTGTTCCAATATGGCCAGCAAGTGGGCTTGGACCCGATTTGGATGCAAGGGTTTAATGCTCAATTTACGACTATCGAAAATGGCACTCAATCAGGCGTGGACAATGATACCTTAGCCACCTTGGCCCAGCAAAGTACCGATGCTATTTATGCCCTCAATGCTAGCAGCTCATCGGCAGAGGGGATCAACAACAGTTTGATTTTTCCGCTCACTTCCGCTTACCGAGATATACTGATTGCCACCATACTCAACGAGTACGCCAATTCAGGAGATAAGATTCTGGAAACCATTCAGGATACCAACTCCCTATCAGAATACTTGCTTACCGATGTAGAGGTGACCAGTAAATTTATGACCTCCAAAGTCAAAGATGCCATTGGCGTTTTCCAGACCTATTTTTACCGGGTAATTATGCAGTTGGAATCCAACTTTACCATCAACCCCGATTTTGTAAATACGGAATGGCCCTACTTTAGGACTTATCGCTTGTGGGAAGCCAATCGCGAGATTTTTATCAATCCCGAAAACTACGTCCGCCCCGACCTCAAACCCAAAGCCAGTTCGATCTACCAGAATTTTATCAGCACCATCAAGCAAGGTAAAATCAATGAGGAGAATATTGGCAAAGCCTTTTCCAACTACTTGCAAAGCTTTACCGAAGTATCTGGTTTGACCATTGTAAGTTCTAGTTGTTCTACCATCGTCAATCAAAAATGTACCCTCTCCTTTGTCGGTTATTCCGTAGCGACTAATAATTTCTTCTACCGTACGCTCGACTGCTCCGTCAATAATGGCGTTTACACTCCTACTGGATGGTCAACTTGGAAAAAGATCGATGCTGCTATTTCCACCAATCAAGTTCAGTTGGCCAGAATTGATGATCGGCTGTTGATCTTATGGTTTGAAGTACAATCTTCAGATGTCAATGAATCACCGACCAACAATTCGAATGGCTATGTAAAGGGCTACGAAATTAAGGTTAATTATTCCTACCTCCAGGTATCGGGTAATTGGACCAATGCGCGTACCATTATGAATCTGCCCGTCAGTAATGATGAATCCCAGAATGTCTATAACGACAAAACTAGTTTTGTACAAAGCATTCTCAATCAGGCCCAGCTTAGCATCACCTCCAATGCCAAGGATCTGGTAATCGGTTTGAACTATGTCGGTTATGCTTTCAACAGTTCTATTACTACAACTAAGGATGCTACCTATACATTCCCCAACCAGTTCGCAGGTAAGGTCGTCCAAGCACAAATCACGCTCTATTCCGATTTTAGTGTTGGGAATTTACAAGTTCAGTCGGATGGTGGGAAAAGTACCTTTACCTCAACGTATCTAGGAACCAACGCCGACTTGACGATTGCTAATCCAGCGAAAGATGCTACTCCGGTAGCTTATCAAATGGCTTATCATTATGATAAAGATGGGCTTGGCACAGCTCTAGCGGGCTTGAGTGATTTCCATTCCAATGACGATAGTCCACTCCTAGTCAACAATCAACAAAACTCGGTTTACCGGATCAATAATGGATCAGCCATGCTCTTAGATTGGGGTAATTCGAGCTATGCCCCCAATTATGACATGCTGAGTTCATCAGTACATGCAGCATATCCTTCCGGCAGTGCTAGCCCTATTCAAATGGCTTATTGGTTTAAGATCAATGATTTTACTGGGGCTACTAATAGCGTAGCGGATGGCACGACAGAAAAGAAAATTACATTATCTTTTACGGGGCAGTTGAAAACGGTTACCCAGGATAAAGAAACTAAAAATGTCCCTGCGGATGCTCTGTTCTACTGGCAATTTACCCAAACCTCTGGAACGACTACCACCAATTCCTTGGCCCTCTATGCCCAAAATGCTAATACCCCTTATTTGGAGGTTGACTTAGCTGATTTCGAGGTAGAAAAATGGTATTATGTATCCCTCTTTGGTGGTTTCCATCACACTTCTCAATCCAAACTAATGCGCTTGTTCTCCGCAGTAGCGGGAGAATTGAGAGTGGACAATAATGGCCAGTGCTACATGCAAGAGTTAGGGTATAAAGATCAGGAGGTTGGATATAGTTTTACTGCGACCACTCCGATCTTAAATAACCGAATGATCTTGGGTGTCAATACGGTTGCCCCCGACAGTGCAAATTCAAATTGGATGAACACCAACCTCCAAGAGGTATTAGGGGCTTATGATAATAATTTGGACTTGAGTTTTCAAAATATCCAAGTCAATAATATGCTTAGTGCGGCAACTTCTCCCGGAATGCCCATCCAAAGGTTACCCGAGCCAGTGATCGGCACTTTTGATAGCTCCATACTGCAAGGTTCTGAACTCACTGTCTCTAACTTAGCAAACTACAACAAAAGCTATCTAGTGGAATGGAAAGGAACTGATGCGGATAAGGATAGTAATTCGCCCAATTATCTTACCGCTTTTTCTTACGCTAATACCAAGAACTATAGTCCTGGGATTTCTGGATTCTATTGGTCGGATGGTAACGTACCTGCCATCGATGGGGTGAAGAATCCTTATTATCGACTGTCGCAAAGTGGAACCTATAGTCCTAACCGACAACGCTGTATTAGAGTTTCTTGTGCGGGCTTGGCTAATATTAATGAAACAGCCAATAATAATCTACAAACCGCTTTTTGGTTTAAGGTTTCCAATACCAATAGTCAGGAGAACGTATTTCTATTTTATAGTCCCTCCTACGATCAAAAATCGGCTGGGAATGTCTGGTTGCTCAATACTAATGAGAAGGATAATGCTGTAGCTACCCTGTCCTTTTACTCCAATTACGTTGGAGCCGGGAATGCCAATAACAAACTCCTCTGGCAACACAAATTCACCGAGTTTAGTGAAAATACTTGGTTCTACATCTCCTCTTCCATCAAGTACAACAATTCGGAAAAATCGATGACCTTATTGGGAGCAGAGCTCGGGCAATTGACTAGTAATGCTTACGGCGAATCCGCCATCAAAATTTTGGATAGCTTATCCGAGCAACAGACTGGTGCGGCTCCTTCCCAAATGAATAATAACTATTTCCTAGGGCTTGGTGCCTTGGAAGATGGAGCTAACCCCTACCTTTCTATTACGGGTAGTAATCCTAATTTCCACATGGTGATGGCCTTTACCGGAATTCAAATCAGTGATTCCCCCAACCCGGCGACTAGCCCCGGAGTACCCAATGTCGATACCGTGGTCAATGCCTTCCCCATTCCCTTTCAAAATGCGAATAATGTGGACATGGCGGGAAGGTATATCTCCAATAACTCTGATCCAAATACCACCGGCTTGGTAACCACCACCGAGATGCAGTATCTCACCCTCCCCGCCAGTACCAATGCCACTGGGGGAACGGATTGGCGCTATATTCGTTTGGGTTCCAACCTAACGCCTTATCTGGAATCGGTTTATCATTCCCAAAGCTTTGATGGTCTGTTTTCGATCGACACCCAGCTCCAAACCGAGCCTATCTTCGCCGACCTCCAGCCTAATACCGATGAGACGGATAAAACCTTTCATTATAACACCATCCCTCGTAGCTATTGGCCGGTAGATGGTTACCTCGACCTCAGTAGTGCGGATGCCCAATACTATTGGGAATTGTTTCACCACGCACCTTTGTTGATCGCCCAGATCTATCAGGAAAGTGGAAATTATACCGAAGCTCAACGTTGGTATCAGTACGTCTTTAACCCGCAACAAACCACGCAAAACATTAGCGCCACCGAGCAGAAAAGCTTAGCTAATGACTCCAATAGCGAACGTGATATCTTCTGGCGCTTTATCGGCCTGCGAAGTTTCTACGATATGTTATTGAGTCGGGAGCTTTATACCGCTCCGGGTACGGAATTTCTAGCAGAAGGAGCCGATGAAGAAGTGGATACTGAAGCGGGCGCCGATGGTAGCACCTTCTATAACGACCTACAGAACCAAGCCGTGCAAACCTACCTCAATGATCCTTTTGATGCTGATGCCATTGCCATGCTCCGTCCCAAAGCCTATCAGGAAGCAACGGTAATGGGCTATGTCCAAAATCTGATCGCACAAGGAGATGCCTTGTATACCGAACAAACACGAGAAAGTATCCAAGAAGCCTACATCTTCTATACCGAGGCCAATAACCTACTGGGGCAAAAACCCGAATCTGAAGGAGATTTCTCCGATTTGCAGGACAATTCTTCCGTCAACCTCAATAGCATCGACGCGGCCTATACCAAAGCCAGTCAGCCCATCCAAGAGTTCTTAGTAGGATTGGAAGGCAATCTATCCGCCATTCAATCAACAGCGGTAAGTGCCCTCTCTGGGGATAGTCCTTACAACTGGATTCCGGGTCTTTACTTTGGCATTCCTCAAAACCAACAGTTGCTCAGCTTGTGGAGTACCTTGGACAGTCGTTTTTACAATCTCCGCAACAACCTAGATATCAATGGCAATCCGATGCAACTGGCCTTGTTTGAGCCACCAATCAACCCTCTCGTAGTAGAGGAAGGATTAGCCAATGGGCTATCGCTCAGCGCTGTTAGTCATTTACTCTCGGGTACCGCACCCAACTATCGCTTCTTTACACAATTGCAACGCGCCAAGGAGTTCACAAATCAAGTCCATCAATTTGGACAGGAATTGCTCTCCGTGATGCAGCAAAAAGATGCCGAGGCCTTGGCTCAGCTACGGACCAAACAGGAGGGTTCCATCCTCAATATGAACCTCGCCGTCAAACAAGATCAAATCGATGCGGCCGAAAGCAGTATGGATGGTCTAAAATCTTCGATCAAATCGGCCTTGCTTACTAAAGTTTATTATAAAGGCTTGCTCAACTATACCCAATCAGGTATCCAGGGCACGAGTAATAACAAACTTAGCCTGACCGATTCGACTACAGAGGTGAGTGAAAGCTTTAGCTTCCGCGAAACGATCAAGGGGAGTAACCTTGAAGTATTGGCCAGTGCTGCCGATATCGGAGCCTCTGAGTTCCAAGCGATTGCTACGATCTATCACTATGCTTCGGTAGTTCCTTATCTATTACCCGATATCTTTGGATTGTCCGATGGTGGAGAGGAATTTGGTGGAGCGGTCAACGCAGTAGCCGGCGCCTATGGCTCCATGGCCCAAACCTTCCAGTTTGTCTCTGGCACCGAGAAAACCGAAGCCAGCTACCACCGTCGTCGCGACGAATGGACGTATCAAATGCAACAAGCCGATAATCAGCTGGACAATCTGGCTCAACAGTGGAATGCAGCTCAAGCCCGCTACGATATGGCGGTACAGGAGTACAGTATCACCCAAAAGCAGATCGAGCAAAATGAAACGATCCTCAACTTCTACCAAGACAAGTTTACCAATGAAGACTTGTACCAATGGATGAAGGGACGTCTGACGCAATTGTACTACCAATCGTACAAACTAGCGGTTCAGGTGGCTCAGCAGGCTCAATCGGCTTACGAATACGAAAAAGGCTTGACCATGGGTAGTTTAAACATCATCAATTCCAATTCGTGGAATAGTACTTACGAAGGTTTGATGGCTGCCGCCCCACTAATGCATTCGCTCAACCTCTTGGAAAAGAGCTATATGGACGCCGATTTCCGCCGGATGGAGATTACCAAAACCGTTTCGTTGGCTAGCCTATTGTTGGATAAGTACGATGATGAATATACTTTCTCAGAGTATATCTCTAAACAGATGGATTCCAGCAATGGTATCTATGGTTTGACTTTCACGCTAGACGAGGAAATGTTCGATTCGGATTATCCTGGCCAGTATTGTCGCTTGATTAAAAACATCTCGGTATCCATTCCTACCCTATTGGGGCCTTATCAGGATATCCACGCTACCCTCCGGCAAACTGGCAATGTGGTCATTGTGGAAGACAGCGACGAGGCTGCTGCGACAGCGGCCTTGCTCAAGGCAGGCACTGATCTGACGGCTTTTAGCGCTCCATCGGGCACAGAAGCAAGAAGAGTTGCCGCGCCTAGTTCAGTCATTGCCCTTTCTAAAGGCATGGATGATACGGGCATGTTTACGCCAAATCTACAAGATGCTCGCTATTTGCCTTTTGAGGGCACGGGGGCGGTATCCTCATGGAACCTCTACATCAGCGACCTTGACCAGAATATCGATGAGGATCGGGCCAATAGCCTCAACATCAGCGATATCATCCTTACCGTTCGCTATTCCGCCTTGGTGGGAGATAGTGCATTTAGAAAAAATGTAATCACTGCCTGGCAGGATTCCAATAAAAACTGAGTCGTATCTATTACATATGTCAGACGTGGGTTACATCGGGTAAAACCGGTGTAATCCACCTTTTTATTGGACTCTTGCACCACAAATGAACAATATTCTACCTTTTCAAATCAATAATCCTCCTCCTTCAGGGGGGGGAAATCTAAATTTGTAGTACGACTTAGTACAATTAAAAAACATTAAAATTTATGGAAAACCGGAAACTGAATGAAAAGATTCTCGCCTACTGCAAACAGCGGTTGACGGAGACGCAGGATCAAAATTTGGCGATGAAAGTAATGCTGGTAGCCCCCTTAGCCCTACTGGCCAACGAAGCTGCCCTAGCTCAATGTAATGCGGGTAGCGTAACGGAAAATGCCAATTTTGCCTTTATCGATATTGATAATGATGGTACCCCTGAGTTTCAAGTAGATGATGGCTCCGCTGGCCGATTATGGTTTACCCTCAATAATAATGCTTGTAGTATTGCCGTGGATACGGGTAATGGTTTTAATGGCTATACCTCTGTATTCCAATCCGCTGCCGTGCCCGTTCAACTGGGTACCAGTGTTTATTTACCCAATCAAAATTTCCTTCCTCGAACTGCATTGACCTATGGTGGTACCTCTACCCATGGCTATGGGGCTCTAAATACCCGAGGTGGAGTATGGCCTGCTGCTCCTGTTTCTGGATTTGTAGGCGTACGTTGCGACTGGGATAATGACGGCGATTTTAACTATGGGTTTTTCTTCCTCGACTTTGATGCAGGGGGCGATGTTACGGTCGACCTTTCCATTTCGGGAGTTGATCTAGTGGATGACAATATTGGGATTGTTGGGGTTTGTAATAGTATTGGAGGGACTCTACCTGTAGAGCTTGCTCAATTTGAAGCCAATTTTGTGGAGGATCAGGTCGTATTGAATTGGAAGACCTTGACGGAGATCGAAAATATGGGATTTCAGGTGGAGCGCAGTAGCAATGGCAAGGATTTCCATAAAATTGCTTGGGTAGATGGCTTTGGCACGACTACAAAGGAGCGGAATTATCAATTGATCGACGAGGATTTACCTCAAACGGCCATCCTCTACTATCGACTGACGCAAACCGACTTTAACGGAGCGAAGACTAAATCGCAAGTCGTATCGGTAACGATCTCTGCCAATAGCGCTTTGATTAGTGAATTCCAGCCCAACCGGGTCCAAAGTGGCCAGGATATTTCCCTCGTTATTGATCTGACGAAAAATAATACGCCAGTGGAAATACGAACTTTTGATATGCGGGGCCGCCAAGTAGATGCCATCGACTATCAAAAAGACCGAGGTAAACACCTATTAGCTTTTGAAACGAACCACCTGCCTTCGGGGGTCTACTTTACGAGTATCAAAGTAGAAGGGGAAACCTATCATCGTAAGTTTTTCATCCAAGATTAGAATTAGAACAAGTGTTTTCTCATAATCCTACTCACAATGAATTCTTATTGCTTTTTGAGAATTATATTAGGATCGTTCTTGCTGTTTCCCCTTTCTCTTTGGGGACAGCAAGACCCTTTATTCCGGGAAGTACCTGCGCAGCATTCCAAACTACAACATACCAATACCATCATCGAAAGCCCAGAACAGTTTTTGTGGCATTTCGACTATTT
>SPJL01017220.1_pt1 | contig 20013 bp, 20 predicted proteins | sample 3741751 | NCBI WGS metagenome assembly SPJL01 (sample SAMN10925998, study PRJNA522277) | cold seep metagenome | isolation source: Elba SIP-enriched marine methane seep metagenome, extraction at timepoint T3 | place: Italy: coast of Elba, Mediterranean Sea | reverse complement strand
CCCAGGCCCGTAGCAACTTCAGCTAATTTGATATACTGTACCAACTTAGGATGAATATCAAGTTCGAGCAAAGGCATAAACCAACGGTAAATTGCTAGGGCTTCTGTAATCCGTCCTGCTTTTACTAATTTATAAATCACTACAGTTTCACGAGGGAAAGCATTGACCAAACCTGCGATCCATCCGTCGGCACCAGCTACCAAGCATTCTAAAGCCAAGGTGTCTACTCCACCAAGAATCTTGATGCGATCGCCAAAGGCATTGCGGAGGCGGGTAACATTGGTAAGGTCGCGAGTCGACTCTTTTACTGCCTGAATATTAGGATGCTCGATCAGTTGGGCAAACATTTCTACACTTACCCCAATTTTATAATCGACAGGATTATTATAAATCACGATGGGCAAAGAAGTGGATTGAGCAACCGCCTTAAAGTAGGCGACGACTTCTTCATCGCTGGCACCATAATTAAGTGGTGGTAAAAGCATAAAGCCATGGGCCCCTTCTTGCTCAAAGCTTTGGACCTGTCGAATAGCTTCGCTGGTTCTTCGCTCGGCAATATTCATCAGCACAGGAACGCGTCCGGCACTGGCTTCGAGCCCTGCTTGTAGCAATTGTTGACGTTCGGCAAAACTAAGGGTACTGGCTTCGCCAAGGCTACCGCCGATAATGATGCCATCGATGCCAGCGCGGATTTGCTGGTCGAGGTTGTGGGCAAAGGTTTTCAAGTCGAGACTTTCGTCGGCATGAAAAGGAGTGGTGACAGCGGGGTAAATCCCGTTCCAGGCTATGGTCATTGTTTTTTTGATTTCAAAATTAAGGCATTGGGATAAGGCGTGCTGCCCATATTTTGGCAAATACTGATACTATTTTGCTTATCTTGCTAGAATTGATTCATTTTTACGGTAAAAAAATACCTAATGAAGGCCTTGCCCTTTAAAATTCCTATGCCTGAAGAGGCCTCGGTGCGGGTTCAGGAAGATCGTTCTTCGCATTTTTACGATCGACTGCATTTTCACCCCGAGCTACAATTGACCTTGATCCTACAAGGCTATGGCAGTTGTTTGGTGGGTAACCAAATGGTAGACTTCCATGAAGGAGATGTATTCCTGTTAGGGTCGAACCTTCCCCACTTATTTAAATGCGACGATGCCTTTTATGAAAACCCGCAAAAGGGCGTTTATGCGATTTCTCTGTTTTTTCGGGAAGAAAGTTTGGGCGAAGGATTTTGGACCTTACCAGAATTGTATACCATCAAAGACGTGCTCCGTCAGTCGACGAATGGCCTGCGTTTTCAGAGTGAAAATTTATCGACCCTACGAGAGCAGATGGTGCAAATGCCCAAGGCCAATGCCTTCGAACGGCTGTGGACTTTGATAGAAATGCTATATCGCGCTAGCCAAATGGAGCGGGAAGTTTTATCTAATTGGGAATGGACGAACTGGGAAGGAGAAGGCGATGAACGATTGGGGCAGGTGCTACAATATTTGATGGATCATTTGGGAGAAAACATTCGTTTGGAGGAGGTAGCGGCGATTGCCAATTTAAGTCCTTCGGCTTTTTGTCGCTTTTTCAAATTGCGCACCCGCAAAACCTTTGTCCGTTTTCTCAACGAGGTACGGATTGGCTTGGCCTGTCGTTTGCTTCGTGAGGAAGAACAGTCCATTGCGAGTATTGCCTATCAAGTAGGTTTTCAGAACTTATCGAATTTCAATCGGCAGTTTAGACAGATTCAAGGGACTTATCCGTCGGCATGGCGGAAGGGGCAAGGTTGATAAAAAGGGAATAAACTATTGTTGTTTGCTGATTGCGCTGACGTACCACATCTTGGTCCGCGGATTTTCTTGATCTCGTTCTTGTTGGTATTGGTGAAATAGGTTGCCCTTGCCTTTTAAAATCAAAGCGATGCGTTCCTCATCGAGCAGGTGTGCGTGGCCTTTGGTAGCATCAAAGGCATAGGCGCGCTTGGCCGGAGTGCGATTCATCAGCGTACCCATCGAACTACCTACCATTTCGTAAGCACTTTCCCGACCAATAAACGGACAATAACTGCCTAGCGATTGTAAGGGCGAAAAGGAAGCATCCTGAAAGACCAACCAATTGTTGATATAGACGCGTTCGCCATCACAAAAACCCCAAATGCTTTTAGAAAAATTCTTGACCCTGCCCTGGGCACCCAAACCTTTAAATTGTACCTCGCGCTTGCTAATTATATCTTGATCCTTGGCCTTGATCTGAATATTGACCCCTTGGATCGACGGTTTATTTTGGCGGAACTCTTGAAAGCTGAGGTAAATGCCGGGAGTCAAACTACTGGCTTTAGTAATACTAAAGTCTTTACTCTCGGCCAATATTTCTGCCTTAGTTTGCCAGGGCGTATCTGATATCGACCAGTTACTTTCCGCCAATTGACCAATAGCTTCCTGGAGCGAACGTTTCGTATTTTGGCCCTGAATTTTTCGAGGATTGGCCCCCATATTTTCCTGATGCTGATCGACTCGTAATAATTTTTGGTAACGACCATCCTGCTGGAGGTAGAAATCATAGAGCGCATTGAGTTGAACCACTTCATCGGCTAGTCCCCAGCTGGGCATCCAAAATTCGCGCACCACCACACATACTTGTCGGTCGCCAGAATAATCATAAAGCTGAGTGAATAATTGATGGATTCCTTTTTCCAAACCACTTTTCATCTTGATTGGAACCTGACGTTTGAGCGCAGCATCAAAAAAGTGGCCACAGCCAGATTGATCTAGCCGGGCATCCCAGACTTGACTGATGGAAAAATCCAGTGATTTTTGTTGGGAGGGATTGACCTTAAAGGTCAAGAAGTGATTTTCTTGGGCATTTCCCTTTCCCGAAAGGAAAAGCAACAGTACCAAGCAAGACAATAGTCGATACATTGTGCTTTGAGTTGATGAGCGATAGTTGTTCAGAATCGGGAGGGATTACCTTAAACCACAGCAATTTTTCTGCCAAAGTATCAAAATTGGGGGATTACCGGCCCATGTGTACCAGCAAAATGGAAATATCCGAGGGCGAAACGCCACTGATCCGACTAGCCTGGCCAATTGTCCGAGGCTGCAACTCACTCAGCTTTTCCCGCGCCTCATTCGATAAGGCACTCAACTCCTGATAGTCAAAACCATTGGGAACCCGCACAGCTTCCAAACGATTCATCTTGTCGACCATCTCCTGCTCCTTACGGATATAGCCTTCATACAAAAGATTGATTTCTGCGAGATTAACGGCCTCAGGATCGTATTGCTCTAGTTTCTGATCTAGCTCAGGGAAATTGGCGCGTAGCTCTGCCAAAGTAAGCTGAGGGCGGAGCAATACACTGTGGATTTTTACCTTTTGCTTAAGTGGTGCAGAGTCTTTGCTTTGCAAAAAGCCATTGATCTGATCAGGGCTAATGCTCATTTGGCGCAGAAGCTTTTCTACTTGCTTGGTCGATTCCCTTTTATGTTCCACTCGGTCGAGGCGTTCTTCGAGGCCTTGCATGCCTAGCGCTTTGACGATTGGCGTGAGGCGTAGATCGGCATTGTCCTGCCGAAGCAGGATGCGATATTCCGCTCGCGAGGTAAACATGCGATAAGGTTCCTTGGTCCCCTTATTCACCAGGTCGTCGATCAGTACGCCGATGTAGGCATCCGAGCGTTTGAGCACTAGCGGTTCTTCTTCCACCACGGCTTGGTGGGCATTGATTCCCGCCATTAAGCCTTGGCAAGCTGCTTCTTCATAACCCGTAGTTCCATTGATTTGTCCAGCAAAAAAGAGATTTTTCACCTGACGAGTTTCCAAGGAAATATTCAATTGGGTGGGCGGGAAAAAATCGTATTCAATGGCATAGCCGGGTCGGAACATCTTTGCGTTTTCAAAGCCGGGAATCATCCGTAAGGCTTTGTATTGCACATCTTCAGGTAGGGAAGAAGAAAATCCATTAACATAAATCTCTACGGTATCCCAACCTTCAGGTTCGACAAATAGCTGATGCCGATCGCGATCGGCAAAACGATCGATTTTATCTTCAATACTTGGGCAGTAGCGTGGTCCTAAGCCTCTGATCCGACCGTTAAACATAGGGGAACGATCAAAGCCCGTTTTTAGAATTTCGTGGACCTCGGGATTGGTGTAGGTAACGTGACAATGCCTTTGTTGAGCCAATTTTGGGGTTTCGGTAAAGGAAAAACGGCTAGGATTTTCATCCCCCTCTTGTTCCTCCATCTTACTCCAATCCAAGCTCCGCCCATCCACCCGAGGCGGAGTTCCCGTCTTCATTCTGCCAGATTCAAAACCCAACTCGATCAACTGCTCCGTAATTCCAGTAGCGGCCCGTTCGCCAGCCCGGCCTCCTCCAAACTGCTTTTCACCGATATGGATCAAACCATTCAAAAAAGTACCATTGGTCAGGACTACCGATTTGGATTCGATTTCAAGACCCATCCCCGTTCGTACGCCGCAAGCTCGCCCATCTTTAACGATGATGCCATTGATCATCTCTTGCCAAAAATCGATATTGGCATTTGCTTCCAGCATATTGCGCCATTTTTGAGCAAAAAGCATCCGATCGCTCTGAGCCCGTGGGCTCCACATCGCTGGGCCTTTGGAGCGGTTGAGCATCCGAAACTGGATCATGGTATGATCCGTCACGATCCCCGAATAGCCTCCAAGAGCGTCCACTTCCCGAACGATTTGTCCCTTGGCCACCCCACCCATGGCGGGATTGCAGGACATTTGGGCGATGGTTTGCATATTCATCGTGGCCAAAAGGACTTTAGAGCCCATATTGGCAGCGGCTACGGCTGCTTCGCATCCGGCATGTCCCGCTCCAACCACAATTACATCGTATACTGGAAACATTATTTTTATTTTTTAATCCTCACCAAAAAACACTCAGATTGCGATACATCCACTACGGAAGATTAGGTAAATGCTAATTTTGCAGCTGCAAAATTAAGAAATTGCTCGAACTGTAACACGAGCCACCGTCCAGACGTTCAAATTAATGCCGGGATTCTAAGGCAATTCCGTAATTTTGTGAACCAGCATCAAACCTTTAAAGCAATATGGCTCGTCAGGCACTAGAAACGGAACAGAAAGCATTAGAAATTAACCTCGATGATCGAATTTATGGCACCTTCGCAGAAATTGGCGCCGGACAAGAAGTAGCGCGCTACTTCTTTCAGGTCGGAGCGGCGGCAGGAACCATTGCCAAGACCATGTCGGCCTATGATAAGGTCTATTCCGATAAGATTTATGGGCCCGAGGCCAGCGGACGCTACGTCTGTGAATCGCGCTTGTATAAAATGCTCGACCACGAATGCGATCTGATGAATACGCGTTTGCAAAACGAGCGACCAGATACCAATTTCTTTGTATTTGCAGATACGGTATCGGCCATCAACTTTCAGCGGACGATCAAAGGCGATGGTTGGTTGGGCATTCGCTTCCAATTAGAGCCGGATGCCGAATACAACGAGATCGTACTTCACGTCAAGATGCTCGATAATGACAATCAGCTTCAACAGCAAGCGATTGGCGTTTTGGGGGTTAATTTGATCTATGCGTGCTACTACTATAATGATGATCCAGAAGTGATGCTACAATCGCTCATCGACAATTTGCACGATCGGATTGCCATTGATATGATTCGGATCACCGGACCTAACTTTAGCGATTTAGATAATCGTTTGCTTTGTTTGTACCTCGTAAAGCACAAATTGACCGATGTGGTCATGTTTGGCCCTGATAAGCGGAGTATCCATGCTTCCGAGTTTTTGTATAGAAAAAATGTGCTGGTGGTACGGGGTAGTTTCCGCCCACCCACTTTGGTGAACCTCGATATGATTAAGTCGAGCTTTGAGCAATTTCGTAATGAGGAAGATGTGGAAGCCCGTAAAACCTTTTTGCTCACCGAAATCACTATGGATAACCTACGTGCTGATGGGGAGTTGGATGAAAAGGATTTTATGGACCGCTCCGAACTGCTTTGTGCTTTAGGGCAAACGGTGGTTATTTCCAATTGCGAACGCTACCAAAAACTCATTGCCTATTTGTCAGACTATAAGGTGCAAAAGCTAGGACTAGTGATCGGCGCTCGTCAGATATTGGAATTGATCAATGACAAATTTTACGAAAATCAGGATGGCCGTTTGTTGGCAGCCTTTGGTGAACTGTTTACCCGTAATGTCAAAATGTACGTTTATCCTGCCATGCAAGAAGGGAGCGAAGAATTGATGGTTAGTGATAACTTGCCCGTGCCCGAAGGAATCAAATTTTTGTACCAACACCTACTGGATAGTCACCAGATTGAAGATATTAAAAAGTTCAAAGAAGAAAACCTACACATCTTTTCCAAGTCGGTATTACAGATGCTCCAGAATGATGAGGACGGTTGGGAAAAAATGGTGCCCGATAAGGTCGCCAAGCTGATTCGCGAAGAATGCTTATTTGGTTTTCCCTATGAGCAAATGGAGTTTGAGTATTAGAATTGTGGAAGTGTAAAATTGCAATTATGAATCAATGTTGCTGGGGCCTATTGCTCCTGTTAGGAATATTGGCCTGCCAAGCCTCCGAAAAACCCTCGAACGAGGCGGTGCTCGTGGCCAACAAAGTGGTAGATACCCCAACGATTAATAAAGTTGTCGAGCTGGAAAATCCACTTCCTACCCTCGATTCGAGTATTACTTTAAGTTACATCATGGGCCAATTTGACCCGGCCCAAGACCAGCGCTTTGTCAAAATCAAGGCCCCCTACGCCAGTAGAGCAGGGATGCTGATGCGTCGCGAAGCCTACGAGGCCTTTGTAAACATGGCCGATGAAGCAAAAGCCGCGGGAGTAAGCCTGGTAATCCGTTCGGCAACACGGAACTTTAAACGACAAAAGTCAATCTGGGAAGCCAAATGGACCGGCAGCCGTTTGGTCGATGGTGAAAATCTTTCCCAATCCATCCCCAACCCCACCGCTCGTGCCCGTAAAATACTCCAATGGAGCTCCATGCCCGGCAGTTCACGCCACCATTGGGGCACCGATATCGATATCAACGCCTTTGAAAATTCCTATTTTGAATCTGGTAAGGGCCTCAAAGAATACGAATGGCTCCAAGCCAATGCCAGCCGGTTTGGTTTTTGCCAGCCTTATTCTCCAAAAGGAAGCGAACGTCCGGCTGGTTATAACGAGGAAAAATGGCATTGGTCCTATCTCCCGCTGGCCCTTCCTCTGACCGAACAGGCAGAGCTACGCCTTCATAATGAGGACGTCAAAGGCTTTAAAGGCGCCGAAACTGCTCCCGATATCGACATCGTTAGGAATTATGTACTTGGTATCAATCCGGTGTGTAAAGAAAATTAGCCCTCCTTATTACCATAACCTTTCTTCGGATTTCTTGTTTTAACAAGGTTTCTAATACCTTTGCAGCAAGAAAAAATACCATAATGGCAAGAACACCTTCTAATATGTTGGAGCTGGGTACGCTCGCTCCTGATTTTAAACTCCTCGATACGGTATCTGATCAAGAGTTGTCCTTAACTGATTTACGTTCTCCAGTAGCTACGGTAGTGATGTTTATTTGTAACCACTGCCCCTACGTATTACACGTCAATGACGAACTGGTGCGTTTGGCGAATGACTATAAGGACAGAGGGGTATCTTTTGTCGCGATTAGCTCCAACGATGTGGAAAACTATCCGCAAGATCGGCCCGAGCTGATGAAAGAACTGGCGGCGCAAGTGGGTTACCCCTTTCCCTACCTTTACGACGAGACGCAAGAGGTAGCCAAGGCCTATGATGCCGCTTGTACGCCTGATTTTTATCTTTTCAATGGAGATTTGAACTTGGTCTACCGGGGCCAATTAGATGCTTCGCGTCCTGGAACGGGGATACCCGTCGATGGCCGTGATTTGCGAGCGGCACTAGATGCCCAGTTGGCCGGAGAAGCAATCGATCCTATGCAGCGTCCAAGTTTGGGCTGTAACATCAAATGGAAAAACTAAACTATGAGCGCAATTGGCGAACTCGTATTGTATAAAAACAATCAACTTATTGGACTCAATAAACCCACTGGGGTGCCCGTCCAACCGGATCGTTCGGAGACGAAATCATTGTTTGATCTGGCAGAGATTTATACCAGTTCGAAGCTACATGTGATCCATCGGATTGATCGGCCAGTAAGTGGGGTGGTCTTGTTTGCTAAAAACAAGCGGGCCTTGGCGGCCCTCAACGAACAGGTGCGGGAAAGAAAAGTGCAAAAAACTTATTTGGCCATTGTAGCTCAAGCTCCACCACAAGCAGAAGGCGAATTGGTACACTACCTCCGCAAAAATGGGCGGACCAATCGTAGTGAGGCTTTTGATGAAGAAAAGCCTGGGACCAAGAAAGCTGTTTTGCGTTATCGGACTTTGGGCAGTAGTGATCGTTACCATCTGTTAGAAGTTGACTTAATAACTGGGCGGCATCATCAAATTCGTACCCAATTGGGAGCGATTGGTTCGCCTGTTAGAGGAGATGATAAATATGGTTTTCGTAGAGGCAATCGCGATCGTTCGATTCAGTTGCACGCTTGGAAATTGCGTTTCCGGCATCCAGTAACAGAGGAGTGGGTCGAACTGGTGGCGGATACTCCTGCCGAGCCTGTTTGGCAGGCTTTTAATCTTTAAAAATATCCTAGTAATGGCGGAAGAATTTTCCCAACGGACCGATGTCAACGAACTCGGTGAATTTGGACTCATTGAACATTTAACCCAAAATCGTCCGGAGACGACGATGCAGAAGTCGACGATCAAAAGTATTGGTGATGATGCGGCGGTGATTGATAATGGGGATTCGATGACGGTAGTATCTACCGATATGTTGGTCGAAGGTATTCACTTTGATTTGATGTATACGCCCCTCAAGCATTTGGGGTATAAGGCCGTGGTGGTCAATCTCTCTGATATCTATGCGATGAATGCTCAGCCGGAGCAAATCACCATTTCTATTGCGATTTCTAATCGCTTTTCGGTAGAGGCTTTAGAGGAATTGTACGATGGAATTTATACCGCTTGTCGTATATATAATGTCGATTTGGTTGGAGGAGATATGACCAGCTCTCCAAAGGGAATGGTCATCAGTGTCACGGCAATTGGTAAGGGGGAAAAGGAAAAGTTGACCTATCGCAATACCGCTAAAGTGGGCGACTTACTTTGTGTAACGGGCAATTTGGGCGCTGCTTATCTAGGGCTACAAATTCTAGAAAGAGAAAAACAATTATACCTTTCTAATCCCGGCATCAAACCGGATTTGGAAGATCAGGATTTCTTGGTCGGTCGTCAACTCAAACCCGAGGCGCGGCGAGATATGATCGATGCCTTCGCCAAAAATAACTTGGTCCCTACTTCGATGATTGATATTTCGGATGGCCTTGCTTCAGAGATTTTTCACCTCTGCCAGCAGTCTGGTACGGGAGCCTTTGTGGAAGAAAGCGGAGTGCCCATCCACCCGGATGCGGAATTGATGGCCATCAAATTTAAATTGGACCCCATCACCTGTGCATTAAGTGGCGGCGAAGACTACGAATTGCTTTTCACCATCGACCCCAATGATGTGGATAAGGTTAAATACTTGCCAGACATCTATATCATGGGAGAAATGGTAAAACCAGAAGATGGCATTCGACTACATACCAAAGGCGGTAATATCCATCCAATCAAGGCACAAGGCTGGCGACATTTTGGGAATAGTTAAGCCAAAAACTTAATTAGCTCCACCACAACTTTTCTCATCTTGGGCTCTACTTCCTTAGCGAGCGCAATGACGCTTTCGACCGTCGTTTTGCGAATCTCTTCTAAGGGGAAACATTTATTGGATACTACCGAAAGTACAAAGATGGGTAATCCCATATGCCTAGCCACCAAGACTTCGGGAACAGTCGACATCCCCACCAAATCCCCACCGATGCGATGTAAATACTGATACTCCGCGGGAGTTTCTAGATTAGGACCTTGTAGCGCTACGTAGACACCTTCGTGGGCTCGGATATTGTGTTCCGCAGCGATCCGGAGGGCTTGGGCATTGAGTTCGCGATCGTAAGTATCTAACATATCCGGGAAACGAGGCCCCAGTCTTTCGTCGTTGTGCCCGCGAAGCGGATTCTCTGGTTGGAGGTTGATATGATCTTTGACAAAAACGATGTCTCCGGCCTCAATATCGGCATTGGTACTTCCCGATACATTAGAAATGATTAGCCTTTCGATACCCAGTTGTTGGAGCACACGCACGGGAAAGGTTACCTGTTTCATGGAATAGCCTTCGTAGTAATGAAAGCGCCCGGCCATGGCCACGATGGGCTGCCCCGCTAGCTGGCCAAAGATCAATTTACCCTTATGACTTTGTACAGTCGACACCGGGAAATGAGGAATATTGCCATAGGGAATTTCGGCTTCAATATCGATTTCGTCCGTCAGATTGCCAAGGCCGGTACCGAGGATGATTCCAAAGCGTGGCGCTAGGCTTACTTGTTGACGGAGGTATTGTAAACTTTCTTGGATTTGATCGTAGAGGGGATTCATATTAGCAGGGGTATATTGAAATTTCGATTTTATTTAAGCTGGTAGCAGATGAACTAATTCTGACATTTGGGAAAAAGTAATGGCACCAGCCTCGCTCATGGCCTGTTCTCCCATCGTAGCGGTATATCCGTACACGGGCATTCCCGCTGCAATCGCCGCTTCCACTCCATGGACACTATCTTCAATAACCACACAAGCCGCTGGATCGACCCCCGCTTGCTGGGCAGCATGTAAATACAAATGTGGTTGGGGTTTCCAGTGGCCAATATCATAGGCGCTATACAAACGCCCTTCGAAATAATTAGTGAGCCCCGTCTTGTGCAAATTGGCTTTGACCTTATGCAAAGGCCCATTTGACCCCACTGATTTCAGCCCCGTCCAATATTGCAGCACCTGTTCAATTCCTTCTACTGCTTCTAGTTCCGCCGCAAAAGATCGCTGACAAGCCTCGCGGTATCGATCTTCAAATTCATTGGGAATGGGCTGACCTGTTTGTTGGGTAAAATAATCGCCCACTCTACTCAAGGAACCTCCCGCAAAGAGCTTTAAGGCAGCTTGGGGGCTGGTCGGCAAGCCATAGCGACTTAATTCTTCGGCAATGATGCGATTCGAGATGGGTTCGCTATCAACTAAGACACCATCGCAGTCGAAGATCAGTAGGGCTGGTTTCATTTTACAGGTTTGTTTGCAGTTGTGGTTTTCGTCCCAAAGCGATAGAGGTAGCTTACTTGTCCGCCAAAAAACTGTTCGGGGGAGGTGGAGAATACTTCATCATTGCTGGGGGAGAAGAGGTCGGTGAGGCCTTGGGCGCCACGGCCTTCCAATTGGAAAACACCGATGGAGGTACGCAGGGCTAGGCCTAGCCCCCCGGTAAAACCATAAGTCCATTTGCGGCCTAAAGGCAGCAGGTAGTAGGACGGGGTAGCACCTTGATTATCCAGCGTACTTTCCCGAGCTAAAAAGGAAAGGTAGGAACCGGCATTGAGTACAATGCGAAAACCTTTTTTCCCAATGGCAAAATGAGTCATAAAAGGAATCTCAATAAAATCGAACTGGCGAGAGATGCGGTAGGTGTTAGTAGAAGCGAATAAACCACGTTGACTATAATTGACTTCGAGTTGGATTCCGATTTGGCGTTGGGAAAGGTATTGAAGAATTAAACCGATATTTACCCCCTCTTGTAAGCCTTGAACGATACCGACATCAAAATTGACCCGGGAAAATTGATAGCCTCCTCGAAGACCAACCGCCAACTCGCCGCGAAAGGGCTCGACGATTTCTACTAGGCTATCTGATTGGGCAAAGGCCTTTTTTCCTCCCCCAATACAAAGCATCCCAGCAATTAAACATCCAAGTAGTAAGGCTTTTTTCATTTTAAATTAGGCATACATTTTCCGTACCGCGAAAATACTCCAAACTTTTGTTACTTGCGAGGGTGGCGTAAATGAAGTTTTTAAACCGCTTCAATCTTTACTTTTTTGACAGAAAATTAAACGATTCGTTTTTTTCTGCCTAAATTCCGAAAACCCTCAGCATTATGAGTCTAATTGCTAAAATATTCGTTGTCATCGTTGCGATTGAGCACCTGTACATTCTCTACTTTGAAATGTTTGCTTGGACTACTGTCGGGCGACGTGTATTCAAAGGGGCGATGCCCAAAGAACTTTTTGAACCGACTAAGGTATTAGCGGCGAATCAAGGCTTGTATAATGGCTTTTTGGTAGCTGGTTTAATCTGGTCTTTGCTGATTAGCGATCCGGAGTGGTCGCAGAATGTAGCCCTGTTTTTCCTAGGCTGTGTAGCCGTAGCGGGAATATACGGAGGTCTTACTGCTCAGCGCAAAATCCTCTATGTACAAGCATTGCCCGCTTTGATCGGTATCGCGGCGGTACTTTTTACCTAGGAGTATCTTTTTCTCTGCTTACTACTGTGCCTCTTCAAGCAAGGCCGTTTTGATTTGCTGAGCTTTGGCTTCGTAAAAGCCTTGGTCTATTTTTAGAAGATCATCCAATAAGGCCTGGGCTTCTTCTTTTTCCTGCAACTTTAGATGAGCAAGAATAAGATACCAGGTGGCATCTTCATAATATTGCGGATCATTGAGGCGGACACGTTCGAGATGAGCAATTGCTTGCCGAGTCTCTCCGAGTTCAAGACTGGCCATTCCGGCATGAAAAGCTGCTACGCTCTGTTCGGGGTCGTCTTCTAAATAGCTTTCGAGAAGGGGAAGACTAGCGCTATAGTTTTGGTTTTGATATTGGAGTATACCCTCTTGCAAGAGAGGATCTGCGGGATTCTCGGGGCTTCTGACGGCTAAGAAATCACTTTGATAACTTTGGTAAAATTGGCTAAATAAAGGATCGGCGTTTTGCGCCTGCCAATACCACCAAGCGGCGAGGGGCAAGAGCAGCACTGCCGCTGCGATGGCCAATCGATTACGCCAAGTATAGGAACGGCGCAAAGGTTGGAGCTGAGCTTCCTTAGCCATCTCTTGAGGAGGAAAACGCTTGGCGAGCGCTTCGATTTTTGGAGCTTCCAATTCTGCTGGGAATTCTGAAAACCCTTCTACCGCTGCATTACACAATTCGCAATCTAGCAAATGATTCTCCACCTCAAAACGCTCCTGGTCGTCGAGTCGAGCGGCGAGGTAGTGCCGAATTTTCTCCGGACTCAGATGAGGACTAGCGGTAAATAAATCTTTCATACTCTAGTTTTTACGCAAAGGCGAAGGTTTAAACTTCCTCCTCCTCGGCGAGCAATTTTTTTAGATTGCGTTTACCATTCTGCAAAAAGCTTTTGACCTGAGCCAAGCTAAAAGATGTTTTCTTGGCGATCTGTTCGTAGCTCTTATTCTGGTAAAAAAACAAAGTGATACAAAGTCGTTGTTCGGCAGGTAGTTTTTTCAAGGCCCTTTTCACCTCCGCTTCTTTCTCTTCCTCCTCATTGACTTCCGGCTCGGCCACCACCGCGATATGATCCTCCAATTCAAGTAAAGCCTCTTCGGTCAAATATACTTCATTGGGCGTTTGAGCTTGCTGCGTTTCCCAATGCACCTGTTCGTGCTGCCGTCGCCGTTGTTGCTGGCGAAGGTAGTTGACGCATTCATTCTGACTAAGCGAATACAGCCAACTGTTGAAGTTATGAACTTCTACTTGGGCTAATTTAACCAAGATTTTTTCAAAGATATGGATGACGAGGTCGGAGCTTTCGGCGGGGTCCTTCAAAACTTTCAAACAGGTGCCATAGACCAAGTGATGATAGCGGCGGTACAATTCCCCGACTAATTCTTGATCGCCACTGCTACGGTAGGACTCGATCAGGCTTTCATCACTGCGTTGGGCCAGGTCTTTTGAAATGGAAGGCATAGGCGTTCTGCATAGTATCTTCCAATGTAAGAAAAGTGTTGGAAAATCAAGAACGAAAAGCCCGACAAATTAACAATAAACTTTCGAAAGTCCTTACTTCGTGTTTTCGAAGCTAAAGGTGGCAAAGATATGCTCTAGATGTTGCATATATTTCCGCTTTTTCTTACCCGGAGCATGAACGAAGCCATCAATATAAATCAATTCCTTGTTGTCGGGGCTAAGAATAAGGTAACTGAGAAAGGGGCCGCCCATAAAGTCGTTGACGATATCCCAGATTCCTCTGGCCTCCATGGCATAATTGCCATTTAAATCCATCCCCTCCGTCAGCATTGGCAGGTCAACGTCATTGGTACGCATATAGGTCGCATCCAATTCGCTACTGACATAGCGGAGCCCTAAAGAGTCGCGGATGGCTTTGATGCCTTCTTTGCTAAACTGGCTTTTACTTTTATAAGGCAAACGGTGGATAAAAATATTGCTACTCAGAAATTCGGTTTCCTTACGTAACCAGATCGTTTGTTTTTCATTGATGGCCTGGAAGTAATCGCCCGGAATACGCAGGTTGATGCCAAATTTATTTCTCACCTCATTAATCAGTTTAAGGTGTTCGTCTTCGAGGTAAACGGTAGCCTCTAGACTACGTTTATCGGCATCATTGACGCGACGAGCGATAGCGGAAAAGTTATTGCGAACGTTTTGGTAAATCTGTTGAGAATTATTACCAAAGAGGTAGAACACATATTGCCCTTTGGCCCATTTATCACGAGCGAGGGTGGTATTGTAGGAAGAATCACGACGAGCTCGATCCACATTGGCGGTTCCCAAGTCGTTGCGAATCATATCTCCAGTGGCCGAATTTTGATCTTGGATATTGCCATATACCAAGTAAGAACGACGGCTCCGACGTACGGGCTCGGCGTAGATTTCGGCAGGCGTATAATGCTTGAGGTCAAAGATGGGCTCGGGTTGGGGTAAAATGGGATAGGCAGAAGAGAAATAATAACGCAGGCTATCTCCCCAAGGGCCGTTCCATACCTCATCATCAGCAACTACATTAATCTGGTTCGGAATAGCAATAGCGATGGGAACGGCTTCCAAATTCTTGGTAAAATCGCTCGAACAACTCGCAAAGCCAAGTAGGGATAAGAACACTAAGGTTGGAAAACGAAAAAGTGCTGGCACCATTTTTTTATTTTGATTCGGATTCATTTCGACGACGTTTGCTAGGATTCGGGGTAAAATTAATAAATCTCCGGTCTAGATTAGAGCAAGTGCTCCTAGTCTTTTGTTCGGACTACGGTAAGAAAGATGCAAACGAGGCCGCTTTTGGTGCGTTGGCCAGGTGGGAAAAGTGAGAGTAGGCTAGAGGTAAAAGTAAATTAACCTAGTCAATCTTTTATTGGGATCGGGTTCCTGCTTGGGCGAGGTTACGTAATCCTCGATCGCTGGATAATCGCGATTTTGGACCAATTGATTGGCTTGGAGATAATCGGTGATGGCATAATGGGCTTCGGCAATACCACGGTAGTTGCCATAGTAATCGACTTTTAGGGCTTTGAGCCCTGCGGGAATGGTAATGATTTTCACACCCTGCCCTACCTCTTTGCCTGATTTTACGCCAATTACGGACGCCATATCGACTTTCTGCGCAGCTTCATCGTACTCATAAAACAAAGCCGATGGACTAGGGTCCATTTCTAGATTATTGGCGTAGCAAACGTTGAAAACTACATTCATATTGGTGGCATAGGTCGGTTGAATTTGGGAAAAATCAACACGTTGACGAATGCCCATGTAGATATGACCGCTATAGTTGAAAGGTTGGACCTCTAAGCCACGAAACTTGGCGGGGGCTAGCCCTTTAGCTTTTGTCTCAGCGGGAGGACTAGGTGGCGACGCCACTTCCGTATTGGCATTGGTGCTTGAGGCAGGCGTAGAATTAGTATCATTCTGACAAGCACTAAAGCCCAAGATGACCAAGGCCAGCACAAGCGTTAAAGTATGGTTTTTCATAAGTTCTTTAGACTAGAACAAGCTTTCGATTATCATTTCTTCGTTGATGCCTTCCGCTTCTGCTTTGTAGTTGCGTACGATACGGTGGCGCAATACATACTTGGCAATTGCTTGCACATCTTCGATGTCAGGAGAGTATTTACCGTGTACCGCTGCATGACATTTAGCACCTAATACGAGGTATTGAGAGGCCCGTGGCCCTGCTCCCCAAGAAATATAATTATTGACCTTATCGGTCGCCATTTTAGTATTTGGGCGAGTTTTAGTAGCCAAACTAACAGCGTATTCCAATACATTATCCGCAATTGGAATTTTACGGATCAATTGTTGAAAAAACAAGATTTGCTCCGAAGTAACGATGTGATTTAAGGTATAATCCTGTTTGCTGGTAGTAGCTTTAACCACCTGAATTTCTTCTTGGTAAGAAGGATAGTCGAGCGGAATATTGAACATAAAACGGTCGAGCTGTGCTTCCGGTAGTGGATAAGTTCCTTCTTGTTCGATGGGGTTTTGAGTGGCGAGTACAAAAAATGGCGCGGGTAATTTGTGTACCGTTCCACTTACCGTTACCGAACGTTCCTGCATGGCTTCGAGTAGAGCGGCCTGCGTTTTAGGTGGCGTCCGGTTGATCTCATCAGCCAAGACGATATTAGAGAAAATTGGGCCTTTGTTGAATTTGAACTGGCGATTTTCCCCGAGAATTTCCGAACCGGTGATGTCTGAAGGCATCAGGTCGGGAGTAAATTGGATACGTTTGAAGTCGAGGTCGAGTACTTCGGAGATGGTACTTACCAGGAGGGTTTTGGCAAGGCCGGGAACTCCTACCAAGAGGCTATGGCCATTACTAAACAGGGAAATGATCACGGCACGTACTACTTCTTCTTGCCCCACGATAGCCTTTCCAATTTCTTTGGAGAGGTCTTTATAGGCCTGTGCCAATCCATCTACGGCTTCTACATCGGATTTGTATGCTGTTTGCTGCATTAGTTTTTGGTTGTATGTATATTTTAAACTTAAAGGTAAGCAGATATTTGTTTAATACTTGCTCCGTTTATTAGCAATGATCTGCCAAAACAAAAGTGATCGATTTCACCTCATTACTAACGTGGTGATGAAGACCTTTGTTTCGCACTAATTCAAAATTGACGCTTCCGAGCCATTTCCATGACAAGGCCACAACCAGTCGTCGAGCGGGAAGCCTCCTCGGACATAATAATAGTGCCACCATTCGGTACGAATGGATCGAAAGCCATTGGCTTCCATGATTGATTTTAACAAGGTTCGGCGATCGAGAATACTATCAGGTAAAGCGGTATGCGTATGATGGGCCCGAGGGCCAAAAAAATCAAAAGGAGTTCCCATATCTAATTCCCGGCCAGTCTGATCGACGAGGGTAAGATCGACAGCTCTTCCTCGGTTGTGCATGGAGCCTTTTGCAGGTGGTGTTACATAGCTGGCATTAGGTACTTTGTCCCATAGCTTTTGCTGGATGGGCCGGGGCCGATAACAATCCAGCAGCTTAATTCCCAAACCTTGTTCTTGTAGTTGCTTTTGGATACCCACCAAGGCCTGTGCCGCATCGGGGCGAAGAAAACAACGAGGGCAATCATACATTTGCTCTTTCACAAAATTGTCGGTAGTCGCATATTTAAGATCCAGAATAAAACTAGCATCCAATTGAACCAACTCGGCCCATTGACTGGTATCATAATCTATTGCTGGCGCAGCGACTATACTATCTTCCACTGGAATATTTGCGGTGAGCGTACTATCTACGACTAGCGTATCCAAATGAGGCAGTGTAGCTCCTTCATCACTAGGAGAAGGAGCCTGACAAGCTTGGAGCAAGAGCAGACAACAAAGGTATTGGAGGGGGCGATACATGAATTAGAACCCAAAGATTTCTTTCAACTTCGCATCCAATTGTGCGCCGCGTAAGTTACGCGCCAAGATTTTCCCATCCTTATCGAGTAGCAAGGTATGTGGAATAGAACGGACTGAGTAAGAACCGGCCACCGCGTTTTTCCATCCCTTCAAATCACTAACGTGATGCCAGGTTAATTTGTCCTTAGCGATAGCATCTACCCAACGTTCTTTGGTCCGGTCAAGACTGACGCCGAGAATATCAAACCCTTTATCTTGGTATTTTTCGTACAATTTGACAACATGAGGGTTTTCCCGCCGACAAGGACCGCACCAGCTAGCCCAGAAATCAAGTAGGACCACTTTACCTCTCAAATCACTCAAACTCATGGGTTCTCCTTCGGGGGTCTTTTGGGTGAAATCAGGTGCTTCCGCGCCAATCATTAGATTGCGAGCGCTACTGATCTGTCTGCCCAATTGTTGGATATAAGCAGCCGATTCATCCTTGTATTTATCGTAAAAGCGGCCACCATAATCTGGAAAAGAAGGATGGTTTTTGCTTTGCAAGGCCAAGGTGATTCCCCCCAAGGCATACTTATAAGTCAATGAACTTTCGGGCATCTTTTTCAACTGCAAATCTAGCGCATTATTGACTTGCTCTTGCGGAATGTTGATTGAGGCGAGCGTTGTCCCATAATCGCGGAAAGCTTCGAAGATGTAGGTGATTTTATTATAGGCGGGATCGTTGAGATCGGCACCGGAGAAAAATTCGTTGACATAATGCTCTAGTTCGTTGGCGTGGCCTTTAGGGGCCGTAGTAAAGCTTTGATAATTATCGATGGCGGCAACTTTAGCCAGAAAAGGATAATTCTTTTGCAATTTAAGCACCTGTTGGGCACGACGTTGATCTACTGATTTTACTTTTTGCTTGAGTTGTTCTACCGCATCATCGTTATTGATGGAGCGTTGGATTTGCTGACCGATAGAACGCATCTCACGTTTGTTGGCCATGATCTGTTTGATCAAACCATCGTATTGGCGATTCCACTCTGAATCAACAAAGATCGCTTTGCGGATGGTACGGGCATTTGCCGTGATCTCAAACTGTGCTTCAGGACCGACGATGACAGGCAGTTTTTGCTGTTTTTCCAAACCGATATAATAGAGATCCGGTTCGCCCTGTGGCAATTGAATCAAAAAGGTATCGCCTTTGGTAGCAGAAATTTTTTGGATTCCTTTAAAACCAATGCCATCGAAGCGGAAAACGCCTAATTGGCCCTCGGTGCCCGAAATAATGGCCGTGATATTGACCATGGGGCTTGCTTCGTAGGTAGGAGTAAGAAGATCATTGGACTCGGCCAATTCTGAGCTTTGCTTGGCACTGGTACAGGCTAGAACGCTGAGTAACAGGGCACTTATGCTGAGGTAAAAGAGTTTTTTCATAATTATTTTCGCCAAAGGTAAGGCTATCTATGGATTATTGCAATGAAGGTTTAGTAGCGCTAATGCCTTATACCAACGAGTAAATCGATGCAATTAGCGCGCCAGCGAGGAAGAGATATTTATTTGAGTGTGATACGGTGTCGCTAGACGTAGTCGTCGTACTTGTAGTTCTGGTCGCGTAAGGCCTTGCGAGCCCATTTTTTGAAATTATCGGTAAGCTGGACAAATTCTTCGGTATAACCACAGTCGGTACAGATATAGCGATCGAGAATAGCATTTTTTAAGCTCCACTTATTCAGTGGAATTTTTTGGTATTGATTCATATTAGAGCCCTTTACCTCTACGACATTATGCGAATTGCATTTAGGGCATTGGTGAGTATAACGCATGTTGTTTCAACAATTTTTTTGGATGATTTCTAAAGATACACAGCTTTGATAAGATATAGGGGAGATTTTTTTTGGAAAGAATGAGCTTGGTAAGGTGTTGATTACTAGGTGCTTGTGGGTTTTGGCGAAAACTTTAACATTTGGAGTTTATGGAATTAGAGACTCCGGAGCGTCCATGTAGCAGATTTTTCAATTCTAGAAAGGGAAATCTAAAATGAAATTACTGCTTTAGAATTGATTATTCTAGGATGGGTGGCGGAGCTATGTTGATCATGGCTTTTGCTCAGGAGTGTGTCGTCCTAAAAAAAGTTGACTATTGTTATTAAATTATTTTACCATAAGTTGATTCTGAATCATAGTCCTGAATTAACTTGACTTTTCACTTTTTGATTGATAAT
>SPJL01000946.1_pt1 | contig 20105 bp, 12 predicted proteins | sample 3741751 | NCBI WGS metagenome assembly SPJL01 (sample SAMN10925998, study PRJNA522277) | cold seep metagenome | isolation source: Elba SIP-enriched marine methane seep metagenome, extraction at timepoint T3 | place: Italy: coast of Elba, Mediterranean Sea | reverse complement strand
GAACAGAGCGCTATACGTCGATTGCATAAATTGCTTTCGGCAAACTATTTTACTTCCAACCCTGCCCTAGATAAACTTTTTGCTCACTTGCTACACTACTGCCACTATACTCAGCATCCCCAATTAGAGAAGACCGCCATTTTTGCGAAAATATATCCCGGTAAAAAATACTCTGATCCTAAAATTCGAAATTTGATGAGTGATTTGCTCCGATTGATTGAGGATCATCTGGTGCTCGAACAATTGAGGTCAAATCGGCAGCTGCGGCAACAGTTGCTGATGGATTATTACCAAAATAAGGAGGAAAAATTATACTGGCGGAGCCTCCAACAAGCCAAGCGGGAATTGGAACAATTGCCTTTTCAGAACATCGACTATTTTGCCCGGGCCCTTCCCCTCGCTAATCGCGAGCTAGAATATCATGCCCAGCACCAAGAGCTGAGTGAGTACCTCGCTAAAAAGAACGAGGTGCAAGCCCTGTTGGAATGTTATTACGGTCTGCAAAAAATGCAACTCCAACTCTCAGCCAAAGCCTCCTGGGCCAGTAGCCGAGAAGCTACTGTTTCCAAACCACAACCGCAAGCTCTTTTACCCACCCTAGACGAGAATCCACTGTATCAGCTTTACCAAAGTATGGATCAAATCTTGGAAGAAAGCTCCGGGGAATCCATTCCGGGTTTTCTCAGCCTGCTCCAAGAACATCGAAACCAGATTGATACTTCTACCTTTCGAGGCTTATTTATTGGTCTGCTCAATTTTGCCAATTACCACCTGCGAGTCGATGAAATCAATTTCCTGCCAAGAGCTTTTGAATTGTATCAATTTGGATTAGAAGAGCATATTTTAATCGAAACGGATTTGTCGCCAACTACTTTTTTGAATATCATTTCTATCGCCGGACGGCTGAGTAGGGGAGAGTGGGCCAGAGATTTTATTGCGCGTTATGCTGAGTACCTCCCGGAAAATGAACGAAGTGATGTAAAGGTACTGGGCGAGGCTTATCTTTTCTTTTATACCCAACGTTTTGATCAGGCTTTGCAAACCTTACAGCAATATCATTTCCAACGAGCCATCCGAGGTTATCCCGCTCGGGTATATCAGCTGCGTTGTTATCTCGAACTTTATTTACAAGAGGAATCTTACTGGGAGGGCTTAAATCATCAATGCGCTGCTTTTGAGAAGTACTTGCAACGAAACGATTGGCTACACGCGGATTGGCGGAAGGCGGGGAAATCTTTTGCGCGGATGTTGGTGAAGATTTCGCGCAATTGTGTACATGGGCAGATGGAGCCTGCTAATCAGGCAGCTTTGATCGAGGAGGTAGGGGACTTGCGACTTATCGAATCGCGGGAATGGCTATTGCGGTTGCTGCGGCGCTTTTCCTCAACGGCCTAGCTGGAAGGCGGTGTTTTCGGGGCTATTCACTCGTCAGCAAATAGCCCCAAAACAAAGAGAAACGATACCCTAGGCTATACCACAGGGTCCTCGAAAATGATAATATCATCGGCGCCATCCTCGCCACCCTTTAGGCTTCTTTGTTGCTTAGGGCTAAGGATTTGACTGGTATTAAATAAATCGTTGGATAGGCTAATTTTTGAAATGAGCTTTTTCATAATTACAAGTGTTGTACTCTCTTGGTGAGAGAGTGATTAGGAAATGATGAATTGGCCTATCGTTTCGAAAGGGCATAGGGGTGACCCCCGGCTCCAATCTGACGATGGGCTGGAAAAAGCATTCCACAGCGAAGAAGGGACAAGCCTTCTTCGATTAGCCGGCTAGCTGAAAGAATCGCTTAGATTTTGAATCGCGTAAAGCGAGCGTAATAGTAAAGTTTGTTGAAGATGAGTAGACAGGGCTGGCTCCTCATTTATACCTTAATGATCAAAATTGAAAAAAGGGAACCCCGATTAGCAAAAAAAAATTCTCTTTTCCAGTAAGCCTCACATTTTTTATTACCTTTAGGTTCACGATCAAGCTTCCGTAAGCCTACGGATAGTATATCCTGCAAATCGATTTAATTTTAGAAATACCGGTACACATTGGCCGTCCCAACACACAATTGCGTTAGACTTACCTAGGTCTACATTTTAAACTGATTTTAGCTTTGGCCTGATCTGACCTTGGAGAAGATTCTTATCCCGAGGACAATTAAAAGGTTTAACTCTTCGTCGGATGCACTACCCCCGCGTCCGACTGTTTTTTTTCTAAAAAAATAACTCCTCTAATAAACACCAATTCGATTCTCAAAATCCTAGAAGTCTTAGATCGTTCATCTCTTCGAAGCGTCGTTTCGTCCCCTCCTTCGAAGCGCTAATTCGTCCTCTGCGCCCCTTCGCGCCTTCTTTGTGCACCTCTGCGACCCCTCTCGAAGCGCCAACTCGTCCCCCTCTCAGAAACACTACTCCCCCCGCCTTTCCACCTCCAACCGTTCCAATCCCTCCACCAGCACTTCCAAATTCCAAGCATCCTCCAACCGGTACTCCCCAATCTGCGTCCGACAAAGCCGACTCAAATAAGCCCCACTCTCCACCGCCTTCCCAAAATCAAAGGCCAAAGATCGGATATAAGTCCCCTTACTACAATGCGCACTAAAATCCACCTCCGGCAATGCCACCCGACCAAATTGGAAATCATAAATCTGCACCGGCCGCGGCTTCACCTCCACCACGATCCCCTTACGAGCCTTCTTATACAAAGGCTGACCATCAACCTTGATCGCCGAATACATCGGAGGAAGCTGTTGCAAATCTCCGATAAACTGTTGGCGAGCAGTATCCATTAACGCTGAACTAATGTGATCGGTAGGGTAGGTCGCATCAATCGGCGTTTCCTTATCATACGAAGGAGTGGTCGCACCTAAAGTGATCGTACCAGTATAGGTCTTGGGTTGCCCCTGATAAGTATCGATCTGCTTAGTCATCTTTCCAGTACAAATCAACAGTAGGCCCGTTGCCATAGGATCAAGCGTACCTGCATGGCCGACCTTAATCTTTTTGACGCCCAAAAGTTTTTTGAGACGATAGCGAATCTTATTCACCACATCAAAAGAGGTCCAGTCTTGAGGTTTGTCGACAAGGAGCAATTGCCCAGCTTGGAAATCATATTCCCGGAGGATAGCAAGATCGGTAGACATTTTACCAATAATTTTATAAGCAGTTAAAACCAGCCGAGTGCCTTGGCGATGGCGATGGCGGCGATGATAAAGCAGTAGATGGAGAAATAGTACAGTTTGCTGCGTTTGACCAATTGGATCATCCAAGTACAGGCTACTAAACCAGTGAAAAAGGCAGCGATAAAACCAAAAAGCATGGGTAAGCTACTGCTACTGGAAAGTACAAAATCACCGCTGAGTAGGTCTTTGGCGATTTTACCAAAAATTAACGGAACTACCATCAGGAAGGAAAAACGCGCGGCCTTTTCCCGATCAATGCCCAACAATACCGAGGTAGAAATGGTAGCACCCGAGCGAGAGATACCCGGTAGGATGGCGATGGCCTGAGAGATGCCGATGAGTAGGGCATTGGTATAGCTAACTGATTTGGAGGTGTCCTTGGCGCGATCCGCCAAAAAAAGCAGAATACCGGTGACAATCAACATGAGTCCAACCAACAAGAGGTTTTGATCAAATAAAGCTTCGATCTGATCTTCGAAGAGTAATCCTACCAGGGCGGCAGGAATCATTGATAAGATGATTTTGAGGGAAAAAACGAAAGATTCGTTTTGCTCAAATTGTAGGAGTCCACGGAAAATCTCCATAATTTCTTTACGGAAAATAACGATGGTACTGAGAGCGGTGGCGAAGTGCAGGATTACGGTCATCAGCATGCTTTGTTCCGCAATACTTTGGTCCTGCATGATATACTTCGCAATTTCGAGGTGGCCACTGCTGCTGACGGGTAAAAATTCGGTCAGCCCCTGGACGATGCCCAGGATGATGGCTCTAAGGATTTCAGTCATTGGCTTGCCTGGAGGTCTTTAGCGTTTAAATATCGCAACAATTTCAACAATCAGGCCAGCTAGAATGGTAAAGGGGGCCAATACGGTGATGCGTTTGCTGTAGATAATATCGGGATCCCAAGTGTTGGGGTCGGGCATTTGGCCTCCTGTCATTAGGGCGAGACCGAGAAAGATCAGGCCGGCGCCGATGGCCATTAGCGTATAGTTTTGACGTCCAAAAATGAGCTCTTGCGGGGCAGCAGCAGAGTGGCCAGAAGACCGACGGGAGGTAGTAGGTGCGATTTTACGACCACTAGCGCCTTTGGAGGCAGAAGAAACCACTACTTTTTTCTTACTCGCTTTTTTACTCATGAGTACTTTTATTTTTTATCGATTGTAGGATGTTCAATATAAATCATCTACGCGCATTCGCAGGTATTTGTTGACCATATACCAGGTACTTACCCCGCTAATGATCATTCCGATGAGGATTAAGCCTCCAAAAAGGGCTCCTAACATGGTCCAGTCCTGAAAACGTTCCAATTCTGGAAGCTCTTGTTGAGCCAACCACATCACCAGAAGCAGCAAAGAAACGGCAATCATTCCACTCAACAAACCATTTCTAATACTTTTAAAAAAATAAGGTCGACTAATAAAGCCCCAAGAAGCACCGACCAACTCCATATTTTTGATCAAAAAACGATTGGCATACAAAGCCAATTTGATCGTATGATGGATCAAGGTGATGGCCACCACAAGGAAAAGGAGTCCGATTCCCAGCGTGAAATAGCCGATTTTCTGTACATTTTGCGCAATTTCGTCGACCAAACCCTCCTGATAGTACACATCATGTACGGTGGGGTTCAATAAGAGTCGTTTTTTCAGCTCTGCTAGGTTATTGCTGTTAAAATGCTCCGCGGCCAAGTTAAAACTCAGCACATCAAACAGGGGGTTGGGAAAGCCTACCTGGAGAAAATCTTCCCCAAAATCCTCTCGCAATAAAGCGGCAGCATCTTCCTTAGAGGTGTAAACTACGCTTCCCCCTTTGATAGAGTCATTTTGCTCCAACAAACGCTGAAGCTCCAAAATATCTGGGGTTCGGGTATCGGGAGTGATTTCAATCATCACTTGCACCCGCTCTTGGAATAGTTTTACCAAACCCTGAGCATGGAGCAGGACTAAGGCAAAAAAGCCAATCATAAACAGCACCAGCGCCACACTGATGATGGAATAGACGTAATTAGGCTTTGTACTCGGTCCGGTCATGCACTTATTTTATATCGATACTTTAAAGCCACAAAAGTAAGCATTATCGAGGAAATTAAGGAAAAGTGGGACTGGCCAGAACAAGGCAATTTTTCGCTGGAGCAAATCGTTTTGGAGGAGAATGCTTAAAAGTGAATTGTCCAACAAGGGCCGAGAAGTGAGAAATTGTGGTGATTAAGTATTAATTTTGAGGAGTTAAACAAATCGCATAATAATGCAGCACTGCACGAACAAATGCTTTCTGGGAATGATTTTGCTGTTGGTTTCCAGTAGTTTAATGGCCCAGGTACGTTTTGAAAATGCTTCTTTTGAAGGCGACCCGCAGGACGCGACCACTCCCGTTGGTTGGCATCCCTGTGCCATGGGGACTACTCCTGATATCCTCCCCGGCCCCTGGGGCGTTTACCAAGAGGCCTCCGAAGGAGAAACCTATATGGGCCTCATCACTCGTGATGATGGGACCTACGAAAGCGTCGGCCAACGCTTGGCCAAGCCGCTCGAAGCAAAATCTTGCTATACTTTTCGCGTCGATCTAGCGCACTCCCTGAGCTACTCTTCTTATAATGCTCCCTTGCGGGTCCGTATTTGGGGAGGGCAAAGCCGTTGTCAGAAAGGGCAGCTACTCGCCGAATCGGAAGTGATCGATCATCAGGATTGGGAGAGTTATGAGTTTAAGTTTACGACTAAGATTCCGGTGAATTATATCTTGCTGGAAGCGAATTTTCTTTCGGTGAATGGGGAGAAGATGAAGAAGGGGAATATTTTGCTGGATAATTTTACGGAGATTCGTCCTTGTAGTCGAGCGGGGTTGTAGTTTAATGGTGGGGAGTGGCGCATCTAGATGAGAGGACGAGTTGGCGCTTCGAGAGTTGTGTCGCAAATCGACGGAGGAGATTCACGAGCGATAGTGAGCTAAAGGGACACGAAGGAGCGCGGAGGTTCGCAAAGGTGACGAAATAGCGCTTCGAGGGAAGAATCACAAAGGTCCGCAGAGGACGAGTTAGCGCTTCGATAAGTAGAGGGGAGATAGTGATTTGAGGAAAGGAGCGAGTTGTAAGCAATTCTGTATCTTTACTTTCATGAATACTAAAGTAAGTGCGAAGCGTTATTTTGAACGCTTAGAGCAGGGGGATATGGCGGGAGTCATTGCCCTTTTTTCCATTGATGGCCAGGTGCATTCTCCACTTTATGGTCAGATGGATGCAAGATCGTTTTATCAAAAACTGGGGGCGGATACCCAGCAATCTCAATTGGACTTTGATGGTTTATTCGAAGCCGAAGATGGTCGCTTGGCCTTGGCCTTTTATTACCACTGGACGCTGGCGAGTGGGGAAGAGGTACGCTTTAAGGTCGTCGATCTGCTGAGTTTTGATCAGGCCGGGAAAATCAAAAAGTTAGAGATTATCTATGATACGGTTCGGAGCAGAGAGCTTTGGCAACAGCTCAGAGAGAAATAAACAGTTTGGGAGAAGAAAATTGAATAAAAATTAGGCCATTCCTCTGTCTATGACTATCTTTTCGGTAGGTAATTAGTATTAGATTTCCTATAGAAAAGCTCCTCTTGATCTAGTGGTAAAACGAGAAAACAATCTAAGGTATGAAGGAGCTACTTTAGACAAAACGATAGCCAAAACTATGTTCAGATTCCTCCTCGGTATCCTGTTGCAGTTTTTTACACTTGCTCTATTTGCTCAAAGCCCCGTACGGATAACCCTCCTCAATGAAAGTGGCGATCGTGCCGCTCAGCGTACGGAGCAACTTATTCAAGAAGAATTAGAGTCCCTTCTCCGTAGTCGCTACATCCCCGAAATCTCTATCGTAGAATTGGACGATCTGGCCAATTTTGATCAGACGATACAAGGGATCTACCAAAGCGAAACCGATCTGGTGATCGCCCTGGGCTTCGGAATCAGTGACCTGCTTTCTCGATACGATGCTTACGACAAACCGACCATCATTCCTTTTATCCTCGATAATGAATTACAAGGTATCCCTCCTCCGGTAAACGGAACGTCAGGGATTACCAATTTTAGCTATATCCAATCGCCCTTCGACCTGAAGCGAGATATGGAGACCCTCTACGACATCAAACCATTTGAGGAATTAGCCATCATCGTTGATGGCTCCAATGCCAACAATCCCTTTGATTTTAAAGCCTACCTGGATCGCCTACTGGATTTTACCGATGCCAACTATCAACTAGTAAGCTTTAATGGCGCTGCGGATCAGCTCTTAAACCAGATATCTGATGATATCGATGCCGCTTTCCTTTTTCCTGTTTTAGAAGAAGACCGAATGGAACCTTTCCAAAATATGTTGAATGGACTGGCGGAAAAGGGGATTCCTACTTTTAGCTTATTGAGCGACCCAGCAATAGATTTGGGAGCTTATGCCGCTTATGAGACGGATGAAAATTTTGCTAGAATCCCTCGGCGGGTGGCACTCAATGCCCTGAAAATCTTGGAAGGACAAGATGCCGCGAATTTATCCGTAACCATGGATAATTTTACCGAGAACCTCCTTATTAATATGGAAACCGCTCGCAAGGCACGCTATTATCCCAGTTGGGATTTGATGTCGGAGGCAATTTTGCTCAATGTGACGGCGGTGGATGAAGGGGATAGAGCCTTGACCATGTCTTCCGCAATTGCAGAGGCCTTGCAAGGTAACTTATCGGTGAAAGTAGCGGAAAAGGATGTACAAATTGTACAACGCGATGTTTCGATCGCCCGATCTAATTATCTCCCACAAGTTGATGCCAGTGGCACCTTCGTAGCGCTCGATGATAACACCGTGAATCGCAGCTTTGGAACCCAAGGCCGTTATAACTTGACCGCCAAAGCCAATCTCACCCAACTGATCCTCTCCGAACCTGCCCTGGCCAATATCGCCATCCAGAAATTTTTACTCACCAGCCAAGAGCAAAGCCTAAGAGAATCTGAATTAGATATCGTACTCAATACCAGCCAGACTTACTTGGGGATTTTGCAATCCATGGCCCTAGTTGATCTGCGCAACCAAAACGTAGCGGTAACCCGTAAAAACCTCGATATCGCCAGCACCAAAGAACAAGTTGGCTTTAGTGGTACGGCGGATGTCTATCGTCTGGAAAGTGAACTTGCTCGTAATAATAGCGATCTTAATATCGCTCTGGCCCAACTCCGGCAAAGTAGGTTTAGCCTCAATAATATCCTCAACCGACCGATTAAAGAAGATTTTGGAATCGCCGATGTCGGTATTAGCGATAGTATCTTATTGGCTAGTGATGCCCGTCTTTTCGCTCTCATCAACAATCCTGGTGATTTGGAAATGTTTGCTGATTTCTTGGTGGAAGAGGCTTTTCGTAACCTTCCTGAAATAGAGCAAATCAAAGCTACCCTGGCAGCCCAAGAACGAAGTCAACTTTCGCAGAATCGGGCTTTTTATCTCCCTAGTGTGGTGCTATCGGCAGAGTATAATTATCCGCTCAGCCAATTTAGCTATCCAGAAACGGTAATGCCCGTAGAATCCGTACCAACCTATTCCTCCGCCATTGCCCTACAAATTCCCATCTTTCAGGGAAATGCTCGGCGCTTTGAATTGGAACAAACTAAGGTTGGAATTTTACAATTGCAAGATCAATTACAAAACCTACGCAACGGCCTTGAACTACAAGTTCGGTCGAACCTAGAAACCGCTGGGGCCTCTTTTAGCAATGTTAGACTCTCTAATGAGGCCGTAGCCGCTTCCCGCAAAAACTTCGAACTCGCTCAGAATTCCTACCAGCAAGGCTTACTCAACATCACCTCTCTCGTAGATGCTCAAAATGCCTTGCTACAAAGCGAAATCAACGCCATCAATGCGGAGTACACTTTTATCAGTGACTTCCTGGCCGTCGAACGAGCTATTGGATATTTTCATAACCTCGCCCTGACTCAGGAACAGGATGCCTTTTTTCAACGATTTGTACAGTTCATCAAAAACTAATTAGCATGCAAACAGCGTCTTGGTCATTCTTATTGATTGCCCCTTTGCTATTTTATGCCTGTGGCCCAACGGAAAATAATCAGACCGTGCAGCAAAATACTTTACGTCCCGTCCGTTATCAGGAAATTGGTTATGCCGAGCAATTTGGTGGCCATACCTACACGGGACTGGCCCAAGCGGATCAACAAAGTAAACTTAGTTTTCGCGTCAGCGGTACCTTGCGATCGCTTTCGGTAAAACTAGGAGAGCGGGTCCGACGTGGTCAAGTTATTGCCACACTCGACCCTAGTGATTATGCCATCCAAGCCAATCAAGCAACGGCATCTGAAAAAGGGGCCGAGGCCAATCTACAGGCCGCCGAAACTCAATTAATCAATGCTCGGTCTAGTTATCAACGGATCGAAAAGTTGTATGAAAATAATAGTGTCCCTCTGAGTGATTTTGAGCAGGCTAAATCCAGTTTTGAAAGCGCCCAATCTAGCTACGATGCGGCTTTGACTCAGGTCACTTCGGCCCAAAGCCAAACTCAGTCGGCCCAAAATCAAGTCAGTTATACCCGCTTAGTTGCCCCCTTTAGTGGTATCATCACCGCAGTTAATGTGGAGGTCAATGAGCTGGTGGGGTCGGGGAATCCCATTGCTGAGTTGAGTTCTATCTCCAAGCCTGAGGTAAAGGTTGGGATTCCTGAGAATTATATCTCCGGGGTCAAAAAAGGACAAAAGGTTCAGATTCAATTTTCGGCGTTGACGGGTCAGCAATTTAGTGGTACGGTACAAGAGGTAAGTTATGCCGCGGGTAATTCTCCGACTTATCCTGCCATCATTCGCATTGATAATCCTAGCCAAGATATTCGTCCGGGCATGGCCGCTACGGTTGGTTTTTTGGATGCTAAAAGCAGTGCTAATAAGGTCTTGATTTGTCCGGTCAAGGCTTTGGGGAAAGATATGGAAAGCACCTTTGTCTATGTACTGAGTAAGGCAGCGGGCGAAGCTTACGTAGCTAAAAGACAGCAGGTCGAAGTCGGAGACTTACTCGCCGATGGGTTTTCGATCAAATCGGGTTTGCAGGCTGGGCAATTGGTCGCTACCGCAGGCTTGAAAACCATCCTAGATGGGATGGAAGTTAGATTAATGGATTAAGAGCAACTTGGAAATATCAAAGAGCAGGATATATGAACTTGACGAAATTTGCCATCGAAAACAATCGGGTTACCTACATGATTTTGGCCGTGGTAATCATCTTGGGCCTCAGTGGCTATTCCAATCTCTCGCGAGATTCCATGCCTCCTTTTACCATTCGGGTTTGTAGTATCGTGACCAATTTTCCGGGGGCCTCTCCCGAGCGGGTGGAAGAACTCATCACCGACAAGATTGAGCAAGTCGCCCAGGAGCTACCCGAACTAAAGGAGTTGACCAGCGAAAGCCGGACAGGTTTATCCATCGTCAATGTAGCCCTGACGGACGATATCGCCAAAGAAGATTTGCAAGCCATTTGGGATCGTTTGCGTCGGAAGGTGGAAAATATCCAAGACGAATTGCCAGAAGGCATCAGAGGCCCCAATATCAAAGACGATGGTATTGGCGTAGTTTACGGGGTCCAGATCGCCTTACTCGGCGATGGTTTTTCCTTTTATGAAATGAAACAATACGCGGATCAGATTAAGGATGATCTGATCAAGTTGGATGATGCCTCAGAGGTGTTTATCAGTGGAGTCCAAGAGGAGCAAATTTATGTAGAATTTGACAATTCAACCCTTTCCAAGATTGGCCTGACCGCAGGTATCCTGCAAAATATTTTATCGGGGACCAATATCGTTTTTCCCGGTGGTCAGGTAAGTATGGAAGAAGAAAGAATCGTTTTAGAGCCAACCGGAAATTTTGAGTCGATTGAAGATTTAAAAAATACCATTGTCACCATCGGTGGGAGTGGGGAGCAGGTTAAATTAGGAGAAATTACCCAAATCCGACGGGGGTATAAAACGCCCACAGATCGTCTGATCCGATATAATGGTCAAGAGGCCTTGGTGATTGCCACTGCCCTCAAAGAAGGAGCAAATCTTATCCAGCTAGGAGAGCAAATTAACAGTAAAGTGATCGAATACCAAGCCGATCTACCAATTGGCTTAGAATTACATCGGATTGCTTCTAGCGATAATTACGTAGATGTAAAAATCCAAGATTTTGTTTCCAATGTTGTTCAATCCGTCGGTATCGTACTGGTGGTGATGCTGCTGTTTTTAGGCTTGCGCACAGGTTTTGTGGTGGCGAGTTTGATTCCGGCCGCGCTGATTATGACGCTTTGGTTGATGGACTTGTTTAGCATTGGCCTCAACCAGGTTAGTCTAGCTGCGTTGATTATGGCATTGGGGATGTTGGTGGATAATGCTATCGTGGTCTCAGAGGCGATGATGGTGAAAATGGAAAAAGGAATGAAAGCGATAGATGCCGCTATCGCTGCCTGTCAGGAATTGATTATCCCCCTGCTCGTCTCTTCGCTTACAACTTCCGCAGCCTTCCTCGCCTTTTTTCTTGCCGAAAATACTATGGGCGAAATGATGGGACCACTCTTCGTGGTAATCACCATGGCCCTTTTGTCGTCTTGGCTCATGGCCATGACGGTAATCCCCATGCTGGCCATCGCCATCATCCGCATAGACGTGAAGAGCGAAGAAGCCTCCGGCGGAATCTTTGAGCGCCTCAGTGTTTATTACCGCCGCCTCCTAGGTTGGGCGATGGGGCGTTCTTGGCTATTTGTGGCCCTGATCATTGGCCTGTTCGTTTTTTCACTAAACCTGTTTACCTCCATTCCATTTATCTTCTTTCCCGATAGCGACCGTAACCTCGTTACGCTCGATCTCAATCTTCCTTTGGGCACCAAGGTGGAACATACCTCGACGGTGGTTAAGGAGCTCGAAGCTTTTATCGACGAAAATTTGTTGGTCAATGAGCAAAGAGCCAATGGCATTATCGATTACACTACCTTTGTTAGCGAAGGCCCCGAAAGTTATGACCTGGGCTATCAACCCGGAGAAGCCAATTCTGGCTATGCGCATATGTTGCTAAATACCAGCGGTTTTGCAGATAATCAATTGGTGGTGGATGCTTTAGATGAGTTTGCTTTTGAGCAACTACCTGATGCCGAAGTAGTCGTAGGCCCCTTGGCTGGCGGTGGTGGCGGCGGATCAGATGTCGAAATTCGCCTGTCGGGAAATGATCCTGCGGAGTTGTTTAGAATTAGCGAAAAAATCAAACAGGAACTTAATCGTTTGCCCGCTACCAAAAATATTATCGATGATTGGGGACCGCTAATCAAGAAATTTGTCATTGATATAGATCAGGATAAAGCGAGTAGGGCAGGGGTGACCAATCAGGATATTGCTATTTCGTTGAGCACCTCTCTTACTGGTTTTGATGCGGGATCTTTTCGCGATGGGGAAGATAATATTCCAATCATGATGCGGAGTATTCGCAGTCAAGAACTGACTGCACCGGAGATGGATGCCCTGCCCATCTTTGCTCAGGGGAGTGGACAGAACGTTCCCCTAGCCCAGGTAGCAGAAATCAAAAACGATTGGCAGTTTGCCAAGATCAAACGCCGTAATCTGTACCGGACCATGGTGATTAGCTGCGATGCTAGTACCGGTTTTACCGCCAGAGATATTACCGATGATCTATTGCCATGGCTGGAAGAAACTTCGCAAACTTGGAAAAAAGGATACCGTTATACTTTAGGAGGGGAAAGTGAGCAAAGTGCTGAGGCCATGGGGGCCGTGGTCGCCAAACTGCCCCTAGCCGGTTTTATCATCTTGCTACTCCTAATTCTACAATTCAATTCCTTCCGTAAAACCGGGATTGTACTAAGTACCATTCCCCTCGGTATCATCGGAGTGATTCTGGGCCTCTTGCTCTTTAAGTCCTACTTTGGCTTTATGGCTTTCTTGGGGGTAATCTCCCTCGCAGGAATCGTAATTAATAATGCAATCGTCCTAATTGATCGTATCCAAATCGAACAAGTAGAACTGGGGAAAGCTCCCTTTCAAGCTATTTTGGATGCGGCCCAACAACGTTTTCGCCCCATCTTACTCACTACATTTACGACTACCTTGGGTATGATTCCGCTCTATCTAGGTGGTGGTTTGATGTGGGAGCCAATGGCGATTTCGATTATGATCGGCTTGTTATTCGCTACGGTGATTACGCTGCTATTTGTTCCGGTCATGTACAAATTATTATTTAGGGTAAAAAAGGATGCAACAGCTTAATACTTTAACCGAGGTCCTAATTTTACGCCCTAGCCTTTTTTATTTAATTTAGGGGATGATTAGATGTCTAGCCTTTTGTTTGCTACTCTGCCTATTGCACTCCTGCCAGCAAGATCCCGCTGCCTCTAGTGACCCTGTCGCCGAGTCTAACTTAGCTAGTGACCCTTGGCTAGCAGCCTTACACCAAACTAGCGATAGCCTCGACCTCCATTCTTTTTACCTTCCTCGTGCTGGTCTGTATACTCCTTCCGGCCAATTCCTCCAAGGCCACGATACTCTGCTCCTTCAATGGCAAGGACTATTGCAGGAATATCCCATTCAAGATCGAAATTCAATGGCTACAATATTTCACGATTCCAGTCATTATTACGAACTTGGCCACTACCTCAACGCTGCCCAAAAGCCCATCCTAGCCTATCTAATCGCCTGGAAAAAAGACCAAAACGCAAGCTGGAAGCGCGATCTTGAAATTCTCCATCCTTACCACTCCGACCTACAGCCTATTCCTCCGGGCATCGATCGTGCCCGGCGACTTTGGGAAAGCCATTCCAATGCCCACGACCCCGTCGCCGTTATTGAAAATTGCTATACCCCAGAAGCCATCTACTTCAATGGCGGACGCGTTGCCAAAGGGCGTAATGCCATTATCCAACGCTACCAATACATGATCCGCCCCCAATGGAAAATTCAATTGCACCCCCGGCAATTTATGGGACTGAGTAAAGATTTAGTCTTCGAAGTTGGTCAATATCAAAGCAGTGGAGTAGGACATTATTTCCTCTTCTGGCAACGTCAAACGGATCAAAATTGGCAGGCTTTGTTGGATTATAATTTTTAGTCATTTAATAACTGTCTGGCCCCGGACAATTCTCGTTTTCTCCTTCCAAAAACTACAATTAAGCGTCATTGTGATACTCTTGTGATAATTTCGTGATCGTGGTGGGATACCCTTTTTATAGTTTTGAAATGAAAAGCGTCTCTTACGTTAGAATACTCATTTCTTCACCACAAAACATTAAACTATGACCAAGTCCTACCTTCAACAAACCTTGGTGTTATTGCTGGTCCTTTTTGGGAGCAATAGCCTTTGGGCGCAGTGTGAAACCGGCGTATCCATCACGAGTGCGGATGGAGACACTAGGGTCTATACCTGTCCGGGCGATGGCCAAGACGATATCATTGCATTTGCCAATACCAGTTCGGGAACAACCAATTTTGCTTATGTCATTACGGATGACAATAATGTTATCTTAGGAGTGCCTCCCGGCAATACTCAAAACTTCGAAGGCGCCGGAACTGGCGTATGTCGCGTTTGGGGATTTACCTACACCGGAGATATCCTGGCTAGTGCAGGCGACAATGTATTTTCTACCTTTTTCTCTACCGGTTGCTGGGCCATTTCTCAGGATTTCCTAACCGTAGTTCGCAGTGTACCCGATGGCGGCACGGTAAGTACGCCTAGTGGCAGCACCGATGAAACCGTTTGTGCTACCGATGGATATGATGACAAGATCATCTTTACCCACAGCACCATGTCTAATGCTGCTTATCAGTACGTGATCACTGATGATCAAAACAATATTCTTGGATTACCCGGTAATGTAGTCAACTTCGAAGGAGTACCTCCAGGGGTATGCCGCGTTTGGGGATTATCTTACACCGGAAACCTTACCGCTAGTATGGGTGACAATGCTGCCACCACTGATTTGAGTGATGGCTGTTTTGATTTGTCTGATAATTATATCTCTGTTACTCGTATCGATGTAGTAGGAGGAATGGTAGCCACTACGGATGGCAACACCTCTGTTAATACTTGCCCCGGTGATGGCAATGATGACATCATCGACTTTACTCATACGACGTCTTCTGGTGCTAGCTACGCCTACATCATCACGGATGATAATGATGTGGTACTCGGTTTGCCACCAAGCAATAGCCAAAACTTTGAAGGCGCTGGCGAAGGGATCTGCCGTATCTGGGGTATTTCCTACACCGGTGATTTGACGATCTGGCCTGGTGATGTGGCGACCAATAAAGCTCTCAGTACAGGTTGCTTTGACTTGTCTGACAATTTTATCGAAGTAGTACGAGGCAAACCCGATGCTGGAACTGTAGCAATGCCTTCTGGTGCTACCATGCGTTATACTTGCCCTGGTGATGGCAATGATGACATCGTAATGTTTACCACTACCAGTACGGTAATGAACTATCAATACGTAATTACGGACGACAATAATATCATCCTTGGTTTACCACCTAGCAACAGTCAAAACTTTGAAGGTGCAGGCGAAGGAATCTGTCGCGTTTGGGGCTTGGCTTATGAAGGAACTTTATTAGCTCAAGCTGGTCAGAATGCCGCTACTACCGAATTGGCGGATGGCTGTTTTGCCCTTTCCGAAAACTTTATCACCGTAGTACGCGCTCCAGCAGAAGGTGGTACGGTAGCTTTTACCGACGGAACAACCGAAAAGAATGTATGTACCAACGATGGGAATGATGATGTATTAGAATTTAGTCATGCCAATGCTTCGGCTGCGAACTATCGCTACGTGGTAACGGATGATCAAAATAATATCCTTGGTTTGCCTCCAGGGAATAGTGTGAACTTTGAAGGCGTTTTTGCAGGCACCTGCCGAGTATGGGGATTGTCCTTTACCGGAATGTTGACCGCTCAAGTAGGTGATAATGCCGCTATGATTGATCTTTCTAATGATTGCTTTGACTTATCCGATAATTTCTTGGTAGTAAATCGTAGTGAAGAAGATGTATATGGTGGTACTGTAACCGATGCCAACGGTGGCACTTCGGTAACTACTTGCCCCGGTGATGGGATTAGTGATGTAATCAGCTTCGCCCACACCACTAGTTCTGGCGCCAACTATGCCTACGTTATCACGGATGACCAAAATAACATCTTGGGCTTACCTCCTGGGAATAGCCAAGATTTTGAAGGCGCGGGTTCTGGCGTATGTCGCGTTTGGGGATTATCTTATACCGGAACTGTGATCGCAAGCGCGGGTGATAATGCAACCAGCGTAGCCTTGAGTGATGGCTGTTTTGAACTCTCTAGCAACTTTGTAGAAGTGAATCGGATTGGTGCTGATGGTGGTATGGTAGCCATGCCTTCTGGTGCAACAACTCGTTATACCTGCCCTGGTGACGGCATCGACGATATCGTAATGTTTATGACCACCAGTTCGGCTACTAACTATCAGTACGTCATCACGGACGACAATAATGTAATCCTTGGCTTGCCACCTAGCAACAGTCAAAACTTTGAAGGTGCAGGGGAAGGAATTTGCCGCGTATGGGGCTTGGCTTACTCAGGAGCACTGCTTGCTCAGCCTGGTGACAACGCCGCTACTACTCAATTGGCGGATGGTTGCTTTGCTTTATCTTCCAACTTTATTACCGTAGGTCGGGATACTCCTGACGGAGGAACCGTAGCGATGCCTTCTGGCGCAACTACTCGTTACACTTGCCCCGGCGATGGATTAGCAGACATGGTAAGTTTTGTACACAGTGGAGCATCTAATTCCAACTATGCTTACGTTATTACTGACGATCAAAACAATATCTTAGGTCTTCCTCCTGGAAACAGCCAAGATTTTGAAGGCGCTGGTGAAGGCGTATGTCGCGTATGGGGACTGGCTTATACCGGAACCATTACTGCCCAAATGGGTGATAACGCTGCTAACGTAGCCTTGAGTAGTGAATGCTTTGATCTTTCTGACAACTTTATTACAATCAATCGCGAAAAGCCATTTGCGGGTAAAGTAAGTACTGCGGATGGTGCCTCTGGCGCTTACGTTTGTACGCAAGACGGAACGCCTGATATCGTAGAGTTTAGCCACGTAGACGCTTCCGCTTCAAGATACCAATACGTTATTACGGATGATCAAAACATTATCCTCGGCCTACCTCCAGGGAATAGTGCTGACTTTGATAGCGCACCAGCGGGTAACTGCCGCGTATGGGGCTTTGCTTACACTGGTGACCTGACTGCTCAGATGGGCGACCACGTCTTTAGCACTTTATTCTCTACCGAATGCTGGGCCATCTCTGCCAACTTTGTAACCATCGTTCGCGATACTCCTGATGGAGGAACCGTTTCTACCATCAATGGTCAAACGGCAGTAACTACGATTGCAGGCGACGGTTTTGATGATGTCATCAACTTTGCTCATGCCAATGCGTCCAACTCTCTCTATGCTTACGTTATTACGGATGATCAGAATAATATCTTAGGTATTCCTCCGGGCAATAGCCAAAATTTTGAAGGCGCTGGCGTTGGTACTTGCCGCGTATGGGGCTTGGCTTACACTGGAAACATTATTGCTGGAGCAGGCGACAATGCTGCTGCCGTAGCTTTGACTGACGATTGCTATAGCCTTTCCTCCAACTTTGTAGAAGTGGATCGGGTGGCCGCTTTGGCGGGTAATATTGTGAATACCAAGACTGGAGTAAGTATTGGCCTAGGTGGTGTTCAAGATTTGAATCTTGCACCGAATCCTGTTTATGACCAATTGACGGTAAGCTTTAAGGTAGACCAATCGATTGATGAATTGGCGATCTTAAAAGTATACAATGTCAATGGACAATTGCTCCATTCAGAAGCTTATCAATTAAGTCCTGGTCAGCATCAAACACAATTGGACTTGAGCCAATTGGTAGATGGTTTATACTTCTTAATGATCGATAGCGATTCTTTCCAGCAACGCGAAAGATTTATTAAGACAAAATAATTAGAGTCTGTCTGAAAATTATCCTTCGTTCAGAACCAAAATCTGAGCAAGCTGGAAGCAAAAATATTTTTCAGACAAACTCTAGCCTAATAGTTAAGAGGCTAAGTTGTTAACCTTGCGGGTGATATTTGCCTCATTTAACCACGCTAGAATAGCTTAGAACTTGTACTAAATAGGTTTATTGTCAGTATTTAATAAGAAAAGTCTTCCTAATTTAGTAGGACTTGAGACGGAGCCCGACACCATTGGTGTCGGGCATTTTTATTTCTATGGATAGGGGAAGTCCAGTATACTTCCTTATCTTTGATCTTCAAATTTACTGGAGGGGCAATTCGCTACCCACCAACATCAAAGCATGGTAACTAATGAAAATGAAATTGTTAAAATTTAATGCGTTTATAGGTTTACTTCTACTAACAGCCTCGACTTTTGCTCAGGTAAATGCAATTACCGAATACGGTGATACTGTAGTTTTAATGGATAATGGTAATTGGATGTTGGCAGAAGACCACCGCAAATTATTAGCCATAGAGGAGGTGCCTTTGGATACGAATCAGGTAGCTTTTAGTATTCCTAAGGATTCAGAAAGTAGTAAAGAGGGGGATAATGATAAATACAAAATTTGGTACAATTCCGAAAAGTGGGAGCCGATTGAAGCTAAGCTATTGAATCCACAAGCTGAGTTGGCTGTGGTTTATCAAGGCGAAGCAGAAGAGGCCTATGCGATGACCATTGCAGAATCTTTGCAAATTCCAGTGGGGCAACTCCAAAAGGTAGCCCTCCGACACGCAACCTCGGTGGGTAGTAATGTTGAGGTGCTTACCGAAGAATATCGAGAAGTGAATGGAGTGACCGTTTTGTATACAGAAATGTCTGCCACCGTTTCGGGGCTTGATTTGGTGTATCATTATTACTTTGCTTCCGAGGAAAACCTCAGCCTACAATACATTGCCTTTACCGGGAAATTGTATGCCAGTAAAATGAAACCAGGAATTTTAGAATTATTAAATGGACTGGTAGTTAATGCAAAAGACTAAGTCCAGATGGGCCTAAACTTTTCACTTGGGGAATCTGTTACCCCTTTACTATCGTCGATCCAATAAACCTACATGTTGAACCAGAGATACCAAGAGGTTCGGGAGTACACGAATAATTTGTGTCGCCCCCTCAAGATTGAAGATTACATTCCTCAGCCCGTAGAGTTCGCGAGCCCTCCCAAGTGGCACTTGGCCCACACAACTTGGTTCTTTGAACAGTTTGTGCTATTGCCTCACTCTCCCGGCTACCAAATTTACGATAAAGACTTCAGCTACCTTTTTAACAGTTATTATAATACTGTTGGGGATCGCATTATTCGAACCCATCGAGGGAGCATCACCCGACCTGGAGTAGAGCAAGTATACGCCTATCGCAAATATGTAGATCAGGCGATGGGGGAATTGCTGAGTGGTAAGGTAAGCAAAGAGCTTCAGGAATTAGTCATTCTTGGCCTCAACCACGAACAGCAACACCAAGAGCTGTTGATCACCGATCTTAAATACGCATTGGGCGATAATCCCATTTTCCCCATTTACCACGATGATTTTAACCTCCTCGCCAAGGCGAACCAAGATTCAGGAAGCCTAAAAATTGAAGAGGGCGTTTACGAAATTGGCTTTCAAGAAGGCGATTTTTGTTTCGACAATGAATTGGGGCGGCATAAGGTCTACCTCCAAGCTAGTGAAATCCAAAAGGGCTTGATTACCAATGGAGAGTACCTTGAATTTATGAATGCTGGCGGATATAAAAACTTTGCTTACTGGCTAGACGAAGGTTGGGCTTGGGTAAACCAAGAGGCCGTTCGTGCGCCTTTGTATTGGCATAAGATCGATGGCGAATGGCATCATTATACTTTGGCAGGTTTACAAAAAGTAGAGCCCAATCAGATACTT
>SPJL01012407.1_pt1 | contig 20180 bp, 6 predicted proteins | sample 3741751 | NCBI WGS metagenome assembly SPJL01 (sample SAMN10925998, study PRJNA522277) | cold seep metagenome | isolation source: Elba SIP-enriched marine methane seep metagenome, extraction at timepoint T3 | place: Italy: coast of Elba, Mediterranean Sea | reverse complement strand
CCGGCAGGATGCCCGCCTGCGCCGTGAGCGACGCTCCGCAACAACGCGTAGCGATCAGAGACTTGCGACAAGCGCGGCAACAGTTCACTAACCATAAAGTCAACGGCCAACTGTACCCAATACGCCAAATCCTCGTCGGTATCCATGCCATCAGGAACAATGAAAATATAACCTCGCATGGGCCGTCCGGTAAAGTCCATCGGTCGGCATTCTTCCCGTTCGATATGTTGTTCATAAGCAGCCTCCCCAATCCGAGCCATGAGTAAACTATCTCCAATCTTTTTGTCGATATGAATACCACACATGATCTTTTCGTCAACCATAAAAATTAAACCACCCATCATCTTTCGCTCCGTGAAGGCCACATGTTTTTCCTCCAATATCCTGCGGATTCGATCGCCTAGAAATTCATCAAATGCCATGTTAGTTAGATTTTAGTGACCATCATAAGATACGATTTTAAATGAACTTAGGGTAATAAAAAAACGGTCCGCAACCAAGGCTGCGGACCGTCCAGAATTTATCTTTAGACCGTAGTATTGCTTAGTGCGCTACTACCAGTTTTTTACTAATTACTTGGTCACCCGTATACAATTGTACGAGGTAAATTCCATCACTTAAGCCATTAGTCGTTAAGCTACTTCCATTGCTACCTACGCCCAATACAACTTGATTGGTTTGACGACCGGATAGATCGAAAACCCGTAAAACGGCCTCTTGACGGAGTGGTTGCGTCAATTGAACATTCACCACATCGCTAGTAGGATTAGGGAACAAACTCAATTCGTTGTCAATCTCTGGGCTAAAGGTACTTACCGTAGGGTTGTTTGAATCAATGTCAATGGAGAATTTTGTTACTCCAATAAAACCTCCCTCAGGATCAGATACGGTAAAGTAGAAAGCATCCTCAACGGCGTCATTGCCATTGTGCGTATACTTCATCGCATAGTCGTAGATAAAGTCTTGTACAAAAGTACTACCCACGCTTAGAACGCCACCATAAGCCGTCAAGTCACCGTGATCTGGTGCTTGTACCAAAGTGTAAGTCAATTCGGTTGAAGTATTATTGTCATCCTTCACTTCGAGGAATTCTTTGGTGATTACCCGTGCATCATTGGTGCGTACAGGAAGAAGATTATTGGTGATGATGTAAGGATTTTGAGGGTTAAAAGCTGCACAGGACTCGATGTTCCAAGAACGCAGATTACCAACAGTAAATCCAGCTTCAAGAACTTCTACTCGCAATTCCCAGTCTCCAGAGATGTCTTCGCCATCAAAGGCAGAAAGAGCTTCTAAAGGACGGTATGGTGCAAACTGATTGGGAGGACATTGAACCTCGTTGGGCGCTTCGTCATCAAAGGTAATTCGTACTACTCCTGTATTGGCACATTGATCCGACATCAAGATGACTTCTGTTCCTTCTGGAGAGGTTAAACGAATGTCGAGCCCACCGATCGGAGCGTATTCCAGGTCCAATTCATTGACATCCAAATCTTCGATTGATCCCGATTCTGAGATAAAGAGGTTAGAAGTAGTCACCGAACCTACCGCCTTGTTAATGGGCTGGTTGATTTCTAAATTAGTCACTCGTGTACAGTCAAAAGTCTCGGTAGAGAACGCACTAGGCGTAGACCAAGGGCCAGGGCCACACTCATTATGTGGGCGGATGCGCCAGTAAACGACAGCGTTTTTGTCAAAAATATTATCGGTCGTAAATCCACTAGAATTTAGATCAAAACCAGAATAAAGGATTTCATCAAAAGTAGGGCTGTAGGATACTTCGATATCGTAGCGTTCGGCTGCTAAACTTAAGGACCATTCAAAAGTTTGAATACCTTTTACATTGGTCGCCCCATTCACCGGACTTTGTAATTGCATATCCGAAAAGTCGATGCTTACCACATCTACTCCCAAGTTGTGACGAACAGTATCTTCCCCCGGTATGATCGTTAATAGATCAAAGTAAACCGCTTGATCGAGGTTGGCGTCAATAAAATTGAAAGTAAGGGTGCTGCTTTCTCCAGGAGTAACGGGATTCTGAGTAAACTCATAAGTCGTTCCGGCTGGCAGATTTTCAAGTTCTAGACTAATGGGTTGATTGTATCCTAACACATTTCCAGTATTAATATCTAGGGTAACCGCAGATGGTTCACATGCCTGTTGGAAGTGAGGTCCAATTTGAGCTGTATAACCAGGAGTTGTAGCCGAATAGATTTGGAAATCGCGATTTGATAAGTCGAAGAAGACGCTATTGTGTCCTTTTACTTTGATCCGCGCACTATTAGAAGTCACATCTGGTAGAAAGACGCCGTGAGCACCATCGTTGATAGCGGCAGTGGCCAGGAGGTGAGGATAAGTAAAACCTCCATCCAAAGAAAGCATAATATCTACGCTTTTACAGTCTACTGGTGCTTTATCCGTATTAGCTACATCCCAAGTCACTTCCATAAAAGTACCCGCAGGTAAGGATTCGAAGTTAGTAGGGTAGGAGACTACAAAAGGTCCCGCCTCTTCGGTTGCGTTAAAACTGATTTGTTCCCAAACTGCTACCCCACCTTCAGGATTATTATCACGTACCGTACAACGGAAGGTTAGATCACGGCTATAATTGGGCAATACTTCAAAAGATTCCTCAAAATTATTAACCAAGGAGTTTAAGCGTGGGAATACCCGAGTTGGCGATTCATTAGGAGGATAAGAACGAAAGGAAGGAGCACTTCCTTGAGGCGAACCAAAAGGAGAGGAGGTCAAGGCCTTGTCGTATTGCTCCCAGCAATAAGTTAAATTATCATCATCAATATCAGTTCCTACTGCCGTTAACTCAAAAGGTGTCCCAATCGGAATATAGAAGCCACCGGCTTGAGGAATGTTGAGTTCTGGAAAGTGATTATTGAGTACTACTTTTTCAGGGCAGTCATAACCCGGTCCATCAAAAGAAAAGCGATACATTTCCTGCAAGGAAGAAACATGATAGTAATCGTCAGAACCTCCAACAAAACTATTAAAACCACAGAGGCTAGAGTAAGACATGATTGTTGAACCACCACCAGGCTCATAGCCGGTTGCGTAATTTTCGTTACCACCACAGTTGTTAAACGTATGGTTAGCACCCAATTGATGCCCCATTTCGTGAGCGGCAATCTGCATGGTCAAGTAGTCTAAGGAAGTGTTACCACCTTGGCAACTAACCCCTGCGCCTTTATTGATATTACACACACTTCCCAAGTTGGCAATACCACCAACATCGGTACAAGTAGCGAAGATGTGTCCAAATTCGTAATTATCTGAGCCGATAAAATTATTGATCACTCCAGTGTTTTGTCCCAAAAGAGCACCACCTGATCCCGTATTCGTGTAGGGATCGGTACTAGGGTTGGTAAAAATGATCCGATCTTCTTGGTCGATTAGAACCAAACGCATCGCCATTTCATTTTCCAAGGTCAGGTTCAGACGGGCCACTGCGGCGTTGATATTGGCCAAGGCCAATTCCACGGTTCCTCCTTGGCGTTGCGTCCACTCCCCATTAGCAGCCATGGCTAAGCGGTAAACCCGCATTTCTACCACGTCATTCATCACTACACTACTCTCGTCATCGTCACTATCCGCAGAAGCTACCCAATCCGAAACCGCATTTTCGTCTACTCCGCAATGGAAGTTACCAAGACGGTCGGCCTGAGTATTGAGGTGATCGAGCACATAATAACTCTGGTAAAAGTCTTGCTGCCCCTTTTGGTAAGGATCGATGTAGATAATTCCATCCGGGCTTTTGATGGCTCCGTGAAAACCAATCGGAGATACCACAAAGCGAATGATAGATCCACTATCATCGTTGGCCACCCCCCGATAAGAGCGAATATTGGGGTAACGCGCCGAAATACCGGGCATCATCACTGGCGATTCCTGGATATTAAAGCTAAGCATCCGTGCATCAGGCATGGGAATATCTACACTCAAGCTCTGACTGTTGCGAGTGCCTGTACTCAAAAACTCCATCGGAGCTTGCGCAAGGTGTTGGCTCAAAGCCTCGGCATCGAGTTGGAATGTTTGATAATATTCGGGTTTGATATCCCGTTGCTTTTGGATGGAGGAGGGTACTTCTTCGTCGAGGATATTTTGCCATAAGCCTGATTGGGCGGAGACATTGGTCCAACAAAGAAATAGCGCTCCAAAAAGGAGTAGGTTCAACTTTTGCATAATCTAAAGATTAGTTGTAATACTAATGTGCGTAATAGTCTAACAAATATAAGGATTACCATAGGGCAAAAAAAAGCCTCTGTCATGGTAAACAGAGGCTTCGTATATTCTAAGACAATATCCAGAGCATTTTTAACGCTGGATAACTATTTTTTCAGTGCTAACTGCTTGTCCGTTACTTATTTCGATGAAGTACATGCCTACGGGCCACTGTCCTACAGAAAGCAACAGTCGCTGTTGGCCTTTGTTCAAAAGAGTACTCTCGATTAGCTGACCTTGTATGTTCACGACATTAACCGATAGTTTTTCAGTCGTCGCTTCACCAAGCGTTAAGGTAACTTGATCCTTCGCAGGGTTCGGGAATACATTCCAATCAACCGACAATAAATCACTAACCGACAAGGGCAAGTTGTTGTCGTCGATGCTCACTTGGAATTGTGTTTTCGGGATATATCCTCCTTCACCATCATTTACGGTAAAGAAAAAACCATCTTCTGATACCGGAGCACCATCGTGGAAGTAGCCAATGTTTTGGTTGTCCAAGTCAGACTGGAGGAAGGAATCTCCTACTTCAATACGAGGCCCGCCATCACGCTCTAAATAACCATATTCAGGCGCTTCTACCAATACATATTCCAACTCTGTAGAAGGCTGATTAGGATCGGTCGTTCTGAGGTAAATATTGGCAATCCACTGACCATCGTTGGTCTTCACTGGTAAAATATCATTGGTGATCAACGTAGGACCCGTTACGCTAGAGTTGGAGCAAACCTCCATACTCCATTCTACAAAGTTACCAACGGTAAAACCAGGCTCGGTAACGGTAAGCGTAATTTTCCATTCTCCCGACGCATCGTCGCCATTAAAGACGCTGAGGTCATCTACCGGACGGAATACATCACCCGAACTTGGAGGACAGGCGGCAATGTCGGTAATTGAGATCGGTGCATCGCTATCAAAACCGATATTCATTCCATTCGTAGGAGTACAGTTGTTGCTAAACAAAGTAACAGTCTTGTTTCCAGGACTAGTCAATTCCAATCGGATACCATTGATCGGGGAGAAATTGATCGTTACATTAGAAATATTCAAATCATTGATCGAACCACCGCCAGATACATTAAACGTAGATTCTACTACTTGACCTGGTTGGATCGGAATTGGGATATTTTGCTCTCCTGAGTCAAAAATATTACAACTAAGGGTTTCCGTTTGGAAAGTATTAATTGCAGTCGGCTTACCTGGGCCACAAGCATTAACCCCACTGACGCGCCAGTAATAAATCGTTGATTTGTCGAGTACAGAAGTTGGCGTGTAAGAAGTAGCAGTCAAATTACTTGCAGCTTCTACGATTGAGCTACCAAAAGCAGGGCTAGTCGCAATTTCGATAATATAGCTATCGGCATTAGGTACGCTGTTCCAGTCAAAAGTAGGAACCTGGCCTACACCAGTACTACCTTCGTTGGGTTGACCCAAAGCCAAGGCAGAGAAATCCGTATCTACAAAATCCATCTGAATGACACGGTCTACCCTTGGTAAATTTGGCCCTTCAGCACTCACAGTGACATCAGAAACGCCGGTGAAGCTTACGGTACTCATGTCAATAATCAAGTTGGCCCCATCCGAAGGACGTGCTGGGTTTTGGCTAAAATTAGCCATCGCACCCATTGGCAAACCAGTAATGGTAAAGTTCAACAAGCTATCATAACCAAGCAAGGGAGCCATCGTTAGGTCAACGGCTACTTCATCCGCTGGCAAGCAAACCTGCTGGAGGAAAGGATTAGCAACGAAAAGGAAACCAGGTGCAACAGGATCGACGATGGATAGATTCGCATCGCTGATATTAAAGAAAATATTGTCTGCAGAACGCACCATGATCCGTGCGGTAGTACTGCGAATAACATCAGGAACTACAACCAATTGAGAACCATCGTTTGGTACATTAGCCGCTAAAACCACTGGGTTTTCAAAATTGCGGTTGTCTGTAAATACTTCTGGCAACAAAACGATGTCTACAAACTTAGAGTTGACTGGTGACTGATCGGTATTGGCTACATTCCAGTTTACTTCAACTTCTGATCCTACAGCCCATTCCAAACCAGGAGCACTAGCAGTGGTTACGGTAAAGCCATCGGCAGCGTCAGTAGCTTCGAAAGAAACTTCCTCCGTCCAAACGATACCACTAAAGGCATCATTCTCATGAACGTCCCGTACCGAGCAACGGAATTTCATATTACGATTGTAAGTAGGGACCAGTTCGTCATCAACGTCAAAAACGCGACCTTGGATGATGGTAAAAGGCTCTGGGAAGTAGCGGGTAGCAGAAGTGGCAGGAGGCCGAGAGCGGAAAGAAGGCGAAGTATTGATTTGGTCACCCAAAGGAATTTCCTGGAAGTGACGATTCACCTGTTCCCAGCAATAGAGCATCTCGTCGCCATCTGGATCAGTAGCATCTGCCGTTAAGCGGAAAGGCGTATTGATTGGAATACGGAATCCATCGACGTATTTAACCGATACTTCTGGGTATTCATTATTCATCGTTACGATATCGCCACAATTGGATACATTATCTGTATTCTGGAGATTGCTCATTTGGATGTGCGAGCCGATGTGGAAATAAGTATCATTGACAAATTTAACGTTCTGACCAGCGGAGCACACTCCAGCGTAAGACATGATGGTACTACCACTACCGGGTTCGAAGGCAGTAGAAGCACTCCGATTCTCATCTATGGTAGGGTCATCATTAGGATTCTGAGGGTCTACTGGAGAGCAGTAATTCCAAGAGTGGGAAGCAGCAAACTGGTGCCCGATCTCATGGGACATCGTTTCTTCCGCCATCAAAAGATAATTGGTGGTATAACCACAAGTTAAGCCAGTTCCTTTGTTGTCATCATTACAAAGAGAACCCAATGCCGCAACTCCTAGGATACCATCTACACAAGCAATGGTAAAAACGTGCCCAATATCAAAGGCATCCACCCCAATTAGGTCAACGAGAACCTGGTGATTTTCTCCAAGTACAACCCGGCCCATATCCGTATCGCTATAAGGCTGATTGTCTACATCCGTCTGGATAAGCACATCATTATTCCCAATCAATCGGAAACTCACGGCTAATTCCCGCTCGTAAATGGCGTTAATGGCATTGGCCGTAATACTAATTACCGACATGACAGAATCAACACTACCCAATTGCGCCGTGTAGTCAGCGGTACTAGCTACCGCCAAACGGTAAGTACGCTGAATAATACCAGCCGCCGTACGTTTTTCTATAAATGGCGTAGTCGCATCCAAGTTGGCCCGGATTTCTTCGGTTGGGATTGGACTATCATGCGTAATGTGCTCTTTATGATCGACCCCGCATTTCTTACCAATCGCTTCGTCAGCCATGAAGTCACCACGGTAGAAGCTCATGTAATAGCGATCCTGCTTAGAAGCATAAGGAATAATGTGCATCAAACCTTCTGGACTGTTGATCCGAGCGTAAAAGCCTAAAGAGTTGGCATTAAAACGAGCGGTATACAGTGGATTATCCTGCGCGACTCCTTGATAAGAGCGGATGTGTGGATAACGCGCCTGCAATTCCGGCATCATGGTGGGAGCCTCATATACTTCAAAGGTCATCATTTTACCATTGGCTAATGGAATATCTACCAATACAGGCTTTAAGCGGTCACTATCATCGCGATGTGGCGCTTTGCTAAGCTGAGCTTTCATCGTCGTGATATCAAGCTCAAATGATTGGAAGGCATCTGGCAGTTGCCCTACTTTGGATTGGGGAGCCAACTCCATCCGATCCTCGTCCACCGAGGTCCAAAACTGGGGCACCGACTGGGCGGTGAGCAGGGTGGTGGCGAAGAGTGCCAGGAGGGTAAATTTTAATTTTCGCATATTCAAAATTTGATTTAGGTACGGGAAACGGTTGTCTTCGATCAATTGTTCGCCTACAAATATACAGTTCCCACCGCAAATTTGAGGCCTGACCTTGACTTTTGTCGTCCAAATTATAGAAAATTCTGTTCACTTTGTCTGGGCTGAAAGCCTTGAAAAATCTACCTAAATTCAAATTTGGACCCCTTAAAAGCGCGCTCCAACCTCCATACTACCGAGATGAACGATCCGAGAGTTACCCGTCTTACGGCCATTATAACTCAAACGCAGCGTTAAATTTTGTGAAATACTTCGGTTAATACTAAGGTCCCAAAGAAAGTTTTTTCCATCTTTCAAACCCTGCAATAAGGCCAATTCCACAGGACTATTGCGTTCTCCGTTATACCGAACATCGACAAAGGAGATATTGAAACGAATACCAGTGCTAGCGGCCTGATTATAAGTAAACTCTAGGCTAAAATCGTGTTGAACGGCCTTTTCTCCGCCTTCCATTAGCTGATTTTGACCCTCCTCCCAACGGTAGCGAAAAATGCCTCGTAGTGAATTATTGGGGCGTAAAGTAACCGATGGCGCTATCCTGAAAAAGGCAATATCGTAATCTTGATTGTTGAATAGCTGGAAATCATTGATCCGACTACCGAGTAGTGCCTCGGCATCAAGGCTAAATTTGGCGCTTTGATTCCAACGGCCCTTAACCGACTGTTCGGCTATCCGAAGGCTTTGAAAGCCCGTAGTCAAGACCTGCCGATTTCGCTGGTTCTTCTGACTGAGCTGAAAATTGTAACGCGTATGGTTGGGGCGGAAAAATAAGGTATTCTGAATGCTGTAATTGAGAGCTACCAATGCCGTATCCGAGATATTGACCTGAAAAGGATTCCACGGAGAAACCCCCTCTGCCTCCCGCGTCCGTCGGTTGATGAGCAAGGTGCTGAGAGTAGACCAGCGGCTCAACCATTTCTTTAAACCCTTCTTTTCTCGTCCCCAAACGGCTTTAGGCTCTAGTCGCAAGCTTTGGTTGAGCTGGGTTTTGTTGGTGCGGATAAATTGGTTGGTAAATAAGGTTACTCGGACGATATTGGCCTGATCGGGGAAGGGTGCTTCTTGGATTTCGTTGACCTGTGGCACTCCATCGTTGTTAAAATCGGCATTGATGGGATCCCAGAAAAAGACGCCCTCGCCTCGGGGAACCTCCAAGTAGCGGTATTCGATCAAAGGCTCCTGACCACCACCGATTTCATAATTGGTGGTAGAGGTTAATAAGCCTTTCCACAAGCGTAAATTATGCTCCAAACGCCCCAAAAAGGTCTCTTGTGGGTCGAGATTGCTGAGCGTAGTATCAATAATTTGCAGTTGCCGATAGTTCAAATTCCATTGTAAGCGCGAAATCTGCCCCGCCCGCCACTGCCCCTGGACATTGATGTCGGTGGCATCGGTGCTAAGGGCAAAATCTTCTCCCGCTGCCGCAAAATCCTTCCGTTGACCGTAGGAGGTACTAAAAGTGAAATTTTTTCCCTCCTGACTACGAATAAAGAAACGCCATAAATCGTACTGAAAGCTCGTCCCGTCCAAAGTGTCGCTGCGCAATTCGCGGCGCTGGTTTTTTTCCTGTTCCCCATACCAACCCACCGTCCAGCCATTGAGCTTTTCAAAACGCTTGGAAAATTCTCCTCGTGGCCGCCAAAAACGACTGTTGATATTTTCCTCCTCACTACCGATCCAACTCCCTTGCGTATTAATCCGAAAGCCTTTTTGCTCCAAATCAGCACTCCAACCCTGCCGCAAACCTCGATAAGCGGATTGCTGAGTATAACTGCCCAAATTATAGGAAATTCGTCCCCAATTTTCCCGACTAAGCCCGACGTTGCCCGCCACAAAGTGTTGTTCTCGGCGAATACTATCCGTCGTATTGGGATTGGCACTTAAATTCCAGTCGCGAGCAAACTCTGCGGGGCGATAGGGGTTGAGCGCTGAAAAATCTTTTTCCACATACTCATAATCCACCTGGGCCTGCAAACCCCATTTGCCCTCTTCTCCTCCCAATTGCTTATCGTAGCTATAGCGAGTAAATGCCGCCACGCCTTGATCGTCCGCTTCATCGAGCGCAGAAAAACGATTGGGGTCGCGATTACTCAAGGCCACCTCCGTACTTACGCTAGCGTGCTCGCTGAGCTGATAATCGGCACCGAGGGTGAAAAGCTGTCGTTGTTCGGGCGGAATCAGACGGATCAAAGGTTCATATTCGCCCTGCGGCGTACAAGTGAGCGGATCGGGTGCTACCCAGCGGTAGACCCTGCCATTTGCGGCATTATTATTATCGAGGATATAATTCCCTTGGCCAGGCCCGATGAACAAAAAACTAGCGGTATACTGCGCACTATCTTCGCTGGTGGTGTAGACCAAAATGCCTTCGCTCTCCTCATTGCAAGCATAAGTAGTATCGACCATTTTATAGCTGATCCGGAATGGACTAAATTCGGCGATGGTATCGATGCTGGGACTTACCGAGCGTTCGAGTCGGTCACCCGCATCAAAAAGGGCTTGGCGTTGCAAGCTATCGAAATCCGCGGCTGTTCCTGAGTTTTTACTATCCTGTTCAGAGTAAAGATTGAGGTGAATGCGAAGTTTATCGGTCTGATATTCCGCATTTGCAGCCATTAAGGAGCGGAGGTAATTTTGGTCATTGTATTCAAATTCAACGATAAGTCGGGTATCCTTCGTGATGAGGCGTCGATTGGTGAAGGTGACGTCGCCCCGATTATAATCGATCGTATAATCGGCATCCAGCCCTCTTTGTAGCAACTGGCCATCGATATATACTTTTTCGGTGCCTGCTAGGATGATGATAAAACTTTCTCCTTCGTTGCCGCGTAGTCGGTAAGGGCCTTGATTCCCTTCTTGCTGAACAAGCGTATTCCGCGCAAATTTACCCCGAGCAATCGCCACACTCCCTTTACTCGAAAATTTCCCTTTGCCCAAGTCCATTTGATGACTTAAACTGGCTCCTTGTAGTTTTTTGAAATAATTCATAAAACGACTTTTGGGCCGCGCCAATTCGTAATCCCCGGCGATCAGCATGGTTTCCTTGCGTTTGAGTTGGATGAAAATACGATCAAACTCTTGTAATTGCTGGGTATTTCCTTCGGGTTGGAGGGGAATGTTTTGATCCGAAATAGCGGCTACAACCTCGATATCATCTCCCAAGGTGCCGGACATACGTAGGTTGAAATTGGAATTGACCACGAGGCTTTGGCTATTGCCAAAAGACACGCCATTGGTATAACTTCCATCGTATTGGAGGCCTTGAAAACTGATCAATTCATTGCCTAGTTCATAGGGCGTATAGTTGAAATCGACGTAACTGCCATCGGGAGTCGCTTGGATTTGGCTACTGTCGAGGTGGCGGTAGCTTCGGCGGAGGTCGAAAGGAAAAACGCGATAGTGCAGCTCCACCGGATCGCCAGTGGTAAAGGGCGCTTGATCCAGTTTTTGCCAGCGGAGTTTTTGTCCCTCTAGCTGATAGCGATCTTGAGGGATTTTTTGCCGATCTGGCAGGCTGTAGACCACTACTGAAGCGGGAACGATGGTGAGGGAATCGAGCACAAGGGGCTGGGCACTGGGCACTACTCGCTTGATCCGCAGATTAGACAGCGAAGTATCCTGGGCCAGCGAACTGGTGGCACAGGCAAGCAGTAAAAGGCTCCAAAGCCAATAGTATCGATTCATATAATCATACTGCAAGTTGCGAACCTCTTCAAGAGGTAAAATGCTTTAAACAGCTAATATTTTCCCTACTTACAACGTAAAGATGAGGATTAGTTGCATAAATCTGCCTAGATGGTCGCTCAGACCGTCAAGAAGCTGACGATAAAGGGGGCTAAACAAAAAGAGGCCATCCCAAAATTTGGGACAGTCTCTTCAATAATGAACTTATTTATCTGTCTCTTAAAACTGGATGGTACGGCTTACTTCCGCACTACCAGCGCTATTTTTTACTTTAATCACGAAGGTGTTACTTCCTTTTTTGAGCTGAATCGTGGCAGTGATGCGATTACTGGCCTTGTTAAAAGTAAAGGCAGTAGACGCTTTTCCATTCACGGTAAAGGTGATTTGGTTCTTATTGGTAATCGAGGTAGTCTTAGCCTCGATCAAACTAGAGCCTTTACCCGGATCAAAAGGGTCCAGCGTTGGTTCGCTCACATTGACAATGCTGATGGTAGGCTTGGCTACATTACCTCCAATATCACCGGGAACGTATTTGACGGTCGTACGAGCCGTTTTACTTCCACCCGTATTTTTAGCCGTTATTTCCAAAGTGTTTTCCCCCTGCTTGAGGTCCACACCACTGGTCATCATGCCTGTTGCAGAATCAAAATTCAAGCTGGTGATCTTCACACCGTTTAGCTTAAAGGTAATTTGACTCTTGTTTTCAATATTGCGAATACTTGCTTTCACTTTTAACCGTCGTTTAGCTACAGTAGTCCCCGGTACTTTGGGGTTGGTAAATTTGACCGTAGGTTTTTCAACACTCACCACCGGGGGTTGAGAATAAACCGTAATACTGGCTTCGTCGCTGCCATCGGTATTTTTGGCAGTAATGCGGATGGTATTGGCTCCTTTGCGCAGATTGGCCCGAGCACTAAAACTGGTCCCGCTAAAGTCAAAGCTGCTTTGTTCTTGGCCATTGACGAAGAAACGAACGTTGCTTTTACCTTTTACCCTCTTAATCTGTGCCTTAACCGTAGTGCTGGTACTCTTAACGGTGCTCTTGTTCGCTGGCTGGCTAATGCTAACCTGCGGAGGATTAGAAGGCGCTTGATAGGTAATGACCTTGGTATCTTGGTCGCTACCATCGTTATTTTGCGCCTTTACGATAATGGTATTTTTTCCACTACGCAATTTTAGAGACGTCCGTAGCAATTTGGTACTGGTACTGTAGTCAAAGGTGGTCACCTGCTTGCCATTGAGTAAGAGCGTCGCCTCTCGTTTGCTACTGATATTGCGAATCTCAGCTTGCAAATTGATCACTGGGTTTTGCGTGCTATTACTGGTAGGTCGAGTGATGGTGACCTGCGGCGGCGTACTCTTTCTTTGGTAACGGATGGTGTGCGAATCCTCATCGCTACCGTCGGCATTGCTTCCCTTTACCACGATGGTATTGCTTCCTTCGCGGAGTTTTAGGTTGGCGGTGGCAATCTTAGATTGAGTATTGAAATTAAAGTTGCTAATCGTTTGCCCATTGAGGGTGATGCGTACATTGGATTTGCTGCTAACGTTGAGTGCTTTGGCTTCTAGGCTCACGGTGGCACTACTGGTACTAGTGGCGCTAGGCCGGGTAATAGTGACCTGAGGCGGCGTACTTCTTCTTTGATAACGAATGCTGTGTGTATCCTCATCGCTACCATCGGCATTGCTTCCCTTTACCACGATGGTATTGTTTCCTTCCCGCAGGGTCAAAGTGGCGGTGGCAATCTTGTTTTTGGTGTTATAACTAAAATTGCTAACCGTTTGACCGTTGAGCGTGATTCGAACATTAGATTTAGTACTGACGTAAAGCGTCTTGGCCTCTAGTCTTACTTCTGGGTTACTTGTGCTGCTACTGCTAGGCTTGGTAATGCTAACCTGTGGCGGACGGCTTTGTTGTTCAAAGCGAATGCTATGGCTATCTTCATCACTGCCATCATTATTGACGGCTTTTACCACGATGGTATTCTGCCCCTTATTTAAGGTCAAATTGGCATTGACCAGCTTAGAACGGCTATTGTAGGTGAAATTGCCCACCACTCGGCCATTCAAAGTCAAGGTGATTTGATCCTTCCGCTGAACGTTGAGGACCTTGGCCTCTAGCGCCACCTGTGCCGAACTGGTACTTGTGCTGCTCGGGCGACTAATCGTTACCTGAGGCGGGGTAGCAGTATTAACGACTACCTTACTATAGCGAATCGTAACGGATTCTTTGTCACTTCCTACCCGGTTGCTAGCTTCGATGGTTACGTTATTACTACCGTCGCGTAGGCTGATAGTATGGGTGAGAATATCGTTTTGAAAACGGAAATTCTGGATGCGATTACCATTGAGGTAAAAACGGATATCACGGGCACTAGCTACATTGCGGACGCGAGCGCGGATGTCATAGCGTACTTGATCACTAGTCGTAGATCGCTGGCTGGGTCGTAGAAATTCGACCGTAGGAGCTGCGGCAGGAGGCGTATTATTATCCCGCAGAATCAATTGACGACTATCGCGGCTACTACCTGCATTATTGCGAGCCTCTACTTCTACGTCATTGGTACCCGAACGGAGGTAAACCTCAGCCCTTAAAGTACGACCGCTAAAGGAGAAGTTGTTCTGCACTCGTCCATTAAACCGGAACGTAATCTGACTCTTATTCTTTACGCCATCGATCTGCGCCTCAATGATTTGTCGTTCGGTACTCGTCCGATAGGGATCGCTACTGGGGCGGGTGATACGGACGTTAGGACGATTGCCCCCTTGATTTTGCCTATCATAGTTGATGATGGCATCATCCTCGGCAGTACCGCCACTGGTTCGGGCCGTGATTTGGACATAGTTGCGGCCTTTTTCCAAACTCAATGTAGTCTGCAAGGTTCCTTGATTAGGTCGATAGTCGAAATCGTAGATTTCTTGGCCATTGACGCGTAGGGAGATCTGACGTTTGTTGCTAACGTGATTAATCTGAGCCCTTAGATCAAATGAGGGGCGATTGCTCGTATAATTCCGATTGGGCGGATTGGTGATGTCCACTTCGGGGCGTACATCGGCATCGGGTGGGGGCGGAGGGGTATCGATGATACCATCTTTAAAAATCAAGATCACCTTTTTCTGATCCCGTCCCGCAGCATTGGTAGCTGTGATTACCAGTTCGTTACGGCCCGGTCGTAGTTCGTTCGACCAGGTGAAATAGTCTTTTTTGAAATTAAAACTGGTCTGCCCTCCATTCAATACGGCCGTTACGTCCATAGCGCTTTGTACGCGCGAAATTTTAGCGGCTACCTGAGTATATAACTCTCTGGTAGTGTAGGGATTAGAGGTCGGACGAATGATCTGGATTAAAGGAGGCTCTAGGTTCTTTTCCCCAGCCTCGATGATCCAGCGCAGGTGCAAATTGGTATAGTGATGGAGGTCATTATTCCCCGTGGCGAGGTTATTATTGTCCCATTTTTGACCATCCAAAATATCATTAAGAGGGAAGGTTAACTTATGACCAATGCCCATCGAAAAGCGGGGGGTGAATTGGTAGCCCAACTCGATTCCCAGCGCTGGCATAAAGCCTAGCTTGGCGCCGTTTTCAAAACCATCGGCATCGGTTTCGTAGCTATCGTCGAGGATATTGTCGCGCAAGAAAGAACGCTTAAATGAAACGGGATTGCGAGGATCGATATCCAGATATTGCTGGGCGTAAAGGTCTCCACTAAAGTCGGTTTGATTGATCTTTGTATGATAAAGGTCGAGACCGATTCCTCCAAAAATAGAGAGGTTGACATTAGTCTTTTCCCGGAGGCGATTGAAATTTATTACTCCTTCCAAGGCCAATTCCCCCATTTCCGTTTTATAATTGTCGTATACAAAACCCGGCCCACCACCATCAGCGGTATAATCGAGCCCCGAGGGCCGCTGGCCATTCAACGCATTATTGTTGAGGATTCCCAAAGACCGAGAGTGCCCAAGGCCATAGCTTTGATTGTAGAGAAAACGACCGCGTAGGTCAAAGCTCAAGGGAGCACCTGCTTGGTAATAAAGGTTTTTGGCTAGCGTCATACCAACTCCCCAACCATTCCATTCGATGGGGACGTCGCTGCTTTGATAAGCTAGGCCTCCATTGAGGCCAAAAGTCCAATAACCAGGTTGGCGAACATAGGTCGATTGCTGAGCGGCTACTTCCGTGCAAAATAATTGGCAGGTAATTAATAGCGTGAAATAAAACAGTACTTTTTTCATGTGCTCGGGATTTTAGCGTTTCCTTGGTCTTTTAGTGGTTTCTATACCTTTAAAGTAGCTTTTTTTTCGCCAAGGTGGCTTCGGCGAAATTGGCCTTTGTTAAGGTGTGGAGAGAAAACAAAGAAAAGGCTTAGGAATTAGCAGAGGCAAAGGTGTTATTTTTAAGTGATTGATTTTCAGTTGATTGTGTTTTTATGCTGACGGCGAAGGTATAAAAGCTTAACTAAAAGTTAGTTGTTATAACTGTTAAAATTTTAATATGTTTGCAAGGTCTTTAACAGAAAATTAGGCAGTTTTTGCAATGTTTTAAGAGTTGTTGCCAAGGCCTTATCCGCCCCCCCTCTGGGTTCTTATACGCTTTGTACTGGATTGAGTTAGGATTTTAGCTGATTTACTTTTAGAAAATCCTTATCTTGAGGACGCATTTGAAAATTCCTCCCGGAAACGAATTTTATCCCAAAACCTCCGAGTCTAGTTCCGTTTTGAAACTTAGTAAAAAGTACTGCGCTACTTTTTGCCCATGAACAAAATCTCACTATGTACAAACCACTACTACTCTGGTTTTCAATCAGTCTTTGGTTTACCTCGGTTCGAGCCCAAGAATACCGCACCTTCGATGGATCGCAGAATAATTTGAGTCACCCTGAATGGGGCGCTACTCATCAACCTTTGGTTCGCTCTATGTCCAATGGTTATGCCGATAGCATCTCTGCTCCCGGTGGCCTCAACCGACCCAATCCAAGAATGATCAGTAATGCTTTATTTGATCAAAGCAATTCTATCAGCGACCCTCGCGAACTCAGTGATTATATCTGGGTTTTCGGCCAATTTATCGATCACGATGTAGTGGCTACAGAAGGAGATCCCACCGAACCCGCTAATATTGCCGTAGATTTTGATGATCCACAGTTTAATCCCGGTGGTGTAATCCCCGGAGTGGTGATTCCAATGTTCCGGTCTATCGCTTCAGAAGGCACGGGTACGGATAGCAATAATCCTCGTAATCATTCGAATGAATTGACCGCTTGGGTTGATGGCTCGGCCGTTTATGGTTCTGATTTCGATCGTGCCAATTGGCTGCGCAGTTTTCAAGGAGGAAAACTTAAAGTCTCGACGGGCAATTTATTACCCTATAATACCACTACCGGAGAATTTGACGGCCCGGTTGATCCCACCGCCCCATTTATGGCGGATGACGTAGGATTTGCCACCCGCCTTTTCGTAGCAGGCGATTTTCGCGCCAACGAACAGCCGCTTTTGATTTCTTGTCATACCCTCTTTGTCCGCGAACACAATCGGCTTTGTGAGGAATTGGCCTTGGAGCATCCCGCTTGGAATGACGAACAGCTTTATCAATACGCTCGTAAAATGGTAGGGGGAATCCTCCAAGCCATCGTTTACGAAGAATGGCTTCCAGCGATGGGGGTTAGTTTACCTGCCTACACTGGTTACGATGATACGGTCAATGGCACCATTACTAATGTATTCTCCGCAGCGGCCTTTCGACTAGGGCATACTTTACTCAACAGCACTATCCAACGCCTCGATAGCAATGGCGAAATTTTACCGGAAGGTAACCTGACCCTACAATTTGGCTTTTTTAACCCCGGTTCCATCCCTCAAGTAGGTGGAATTGATCCTTATTTTAAAGGAATGGCAACCCAGGTTCAGCAGGACTTGGATTGTAAGGTGATTAATGATGTTCGGAACTTCCTCTTTGGCCCTCCAGGCTCGGGAGGGCTTGACTTGGCGGCGATTAATATTAATCGGGGTCGGGAAAGAGGATTGCCTCATTTCAACCAAATTCGCGTTGATCTAGGGCTGGCAGCCTATAATGATTTTACCGAACTCAATCCCGATACCACCGTGAGCAATGCCATGGCTGCGCTCTACGATATCAATGATATTGACCCTTGGGTCGGAATGTTGTCGGAATACCACATGCCCGGAGCACTTTTTGGGGAGACGATCATGAAGATTATGGAAAACCAGTTTGGTGCCCTTCGTGATGGCGATCGTTTTTACTACCAAAATGATCCGATGTTGACCGCTGAGGAGAAGGACGAGATCAAGTTGACCACTTTCCGTATGGTAATCATGCGCAATACCGATATCGAGCTGATGCAAGCCAATGTTTTTGACGCCATGCCTCACGATTCGATCTGTGGCGTAAATGGTCTGGACGCCTTGATTGCGGGGCAGGTAGCTACCGAGCAAGGCCATTCTCTCGAAGATGTGGAGTTAGAATTGATTGATGTGGAGAATAATAGCACTCAGCTGTTGACCGACCTAACGGGAGAATATAGCTTTGAAGGCTTGTCTAGTTGTAATTACTACCGAGTCAAACCTTCTTTGGATGTTGATGACCGCAATGGTGTTGATATTTTGGATATCATTTTGCTTTCCCGTCACCTGATTGGTTTGGAGCCGATTACTTCGCCTTATCGCTTGATTGCCGGAGATGTGGATAATAGCCGCACCCTCAATACTTTCGATCTGATTGGAATGCAAAAGCTATTACTGTTTTACGACGATGCTTTTCCCGAGCTAGATGCTTGGCGTTTTGTACCTGCGGATTATCAATTTAGCAATCCCTTACGTCCATTTGATGATGATTTCCCCGAATTTATGCTGACCGATATGCTAGAGGAAACGGAAACCTTCAATTTTACGGCGATCAAAGTAGGAGATATCAACCTCGATGCTGATCTGCTCAATGCTCAAGAGGCCGCCAATGATCGGAATCAGGCGGAAGCTTTCCGCTGGCTGGTAGAAGATCGTGATTTTGAGGCGGGCGAATGGGTGGAAGTAAACTTACAGGCCAGCGATTTGGATAAAATGTTGGGGTATCAATTTACGCTAGCCTATGCTGCCGATCAGTTGGAATGGCAAGAAGCCGAAGGCGTAAAGCATTTTGCCTTGGGTAAAAAAGCGGGAAATTTACATTTCTTATGGAATAGCTATGAGGAAGCGGGACAGGATTTGCATTTGCAATTTCAGGCTAAGACCGCAGGCCGTCTAAGCGAAGTCTTGCGGATTGATGCCCAGGCCCTCCAAGCCCAGGCCTATGATCAGCAATTGCAGCCCCGCCCAATAGAACTGGTTTTTGAAGGCCAGGAGCAATTGGCCGAAGGCCTGCAATTATTCCAAAATCAACCTAATCCATTTAGTGAGGTCAGCCAAATTCGCTTTTTTAGCCCCGAAGCAGGAAAACACCGGTTGAGCATCTACAGCCTTAATGGCCAAGAAGTTTTCCAATGGGCCCAGGAGCTATCGGCAGGCACCCATCAGGTGGATTTGCAGCGCAGCGACCTACCAGCCGCAGGAGTGTACTATTATCAACTCCACAGCCCTAGCGAAGTCCAAACGCGTAAATTGAACCTAGTGAGATAAGGATGAAAACTCCTCAAAAATTAGTCTTAACTCTCTTCATTATTGGAATCTTGGTGCTGGCAGGGATGGAATTCGTCTGTACCTTAGGAATTAAATGCAAAAATTGTAGCCAAACTTCGACGAGCAAGGAAATGTCAATCGAAGATGGTTTTTACCTGGGAGAGTATGAACCCTTAACCCAAAAGATAAAACTAAAAAATCATGAACTCGAAGTGGAGTTTTCAACTGCTTGGTACGAAAAAGACTGGTTTATAAATTCGGACCTTTGTATAAGAAGGCATAAAGAAGCTAGGGAGGGAGTGTACAACCTGATTTTACCTTTTGAAAAGTCTAAAGAAAAGGTGCGTTTATTTTCCATGAAGCCCGTCATTGATGGAAAGGAAGAGCCTGGTGGTGGAGCAATGAACGAAAGTCAATGGCATATGACGTCATTAGTACTGCCAGATACCATTGAAATACAAATTCGAGAAAAAAGCCCAGTCGCTGGGATTGGATGGAGCGAGGGAGGAGTGCTTGGAGAGAAAGTGAGATATGTGAGAAAATGAAATTGCAATGTAGTGATCCGAGAAAACAGACTGGACCTCAACTCCCTAGCTTTAAAACTTCCTCAATGGACTTAGCATCTATATTTTTTTAAAGGGATGATTACGTTTATTATTTTTCCATACTACTACATTAAATTATGTAGTGTTTCAATCAAATCTTTTCTACCTCTTTTTATTGAATATCAATTTACCTAATTT
>SPJL01039706.1_pt1 | contig 20182 bp, 22 predicted proteins | sample 3741751 | NCBI WGS metagenome assembly SPJL01 (sample SAMN10925998, study PRJNA522277) | cold seep metagenome | isolation source: Elba SIP-enriched marine methane seep metagenome, extraction at timepoint T3 | place: Italy: coast of Elba, Mediterranean Sea | reverse complement strand
GCAACACCATCCGCAAATGTATCGGCGGAATTCGTCGAAACGCCTTTTCCGGCTTCGAAAGACAATTTATACGCCGCCGCATTTTCAGAAACCACGCCGACAACCTTCGTCGTCAGCCCCAGCGCGTCCCGGGCGCTGATCACACCGCAAATTCCGGATCCCAGCCCAATCGGGACATAAACCGTATCCAGATCGGATGCTGCAGAGAAGAACTCCAGGCCATAGGTTCCGACACCCTGAACAAGCAAGGGATCGAAACTTGGGAGCATCGCCAAGCCTTCCGCCGCAGCAAGATCGCGGGCATGTTCCGCAGCTTCCTGGAAGTCATGTCCATGGACGACCAAATCGCCGCCTTGCGCGCGCATCGCGTCGTTCTTCTCGCGGCTATTGCCTTCCGGCACCACGATCTTAACCTGCGCACCAAAGCGCTTGCATGCCGTCGCGATAGACTGCCCGTGATTGCCGCGCGTCGCGGTGATCAAACCCTGCCGTCCACCGTCCTCGACATAGTGTTTGATGTAATTCAGCCCCCCCCTGATCTTGAAGGCACCAACCGGGGTGTGATTCTCATGCTTCACCCAAACTTCGCAGCCAAGGCGTTCCGACAACAGCGGCCAGACATATTGCGGTGTCCCAGGAAAGATCGCATGAACCGTTTCGGCAGCCGCCTCCAGTTCCGATTTCGATGCAATACCCATGTGTTTCACCCCTGTCTTTGTCGTTCGTCGCTATCAAAGTCGCTTTGCGCGATCAGAATGTGCCATCAGAGTTATAGTGCCGGACACGGCCCCTTCCAGGTGCTCACTATTGTTCGCGCTTCCGGATGATGTCTCGTGTCAAACTCAAGCTCAAACGCTGAAGCAGCCGGCCCCGGTTTCCGCGCATTGAACCAGGACCGGCCGCCTACGTGACCCGAGACTAACTGGGCCAGCGTTGCGAAGCCAGCGTCGCGCGATCATCCACGACGCGGGCGATAACCTCATCGAAATCGGCACGGGTTCGACCGATATCCTTCAGCATGCGATCATCCAGGTTCCGGATAGACGCACGCATATCGTTCTGCTCCTGCCAGCGGCGAAGGACGGCAAAAAGCCAGCGCAGGCCGACAATACCGACAGTGCCATTGCCATGAACCGCAGCTTTCGCTGCGCCTGGCCGCCCGGAGCGATCCGTTCCCCCGAAGAGGGCGAACCAACCGGGCAATTTTGAAATTGTACTCATACAATATCTCCTTTAATGCCCAGGTGAGACTTGATTGTCTCGATCCAATATGTGTATTGTATCTCTCTCAGGGTCAATTTCTATATTGTCACCATGACAATTTAGGGCATCAATTGAAGCAATTCGGGACAGGCAGGCTGCATTGTCTCTATTTAGAAAGGCACATTATGCGCGAATTGAGTTGGACACCCGATCTGACAGGAGCGAGCGGCCCGAAATACAAGGCAATCGCCGATGCCATCATGCAGGATGTCGAATCCGGCGCGCTGAAGCCGGGTGCCAAACTTCCCCCGCAGCGCGAACTTGCCTGGCATCTGGGCGTCACAGTCGGAACCGTTACCCGCGGTTATCGCGAAGCGGAGCTCCTGGGCGCAGTCGCAGGTGAAGTCGGGCGTGGGACCTATGTTCGCGCAACCCGTCACCACAATCGGCGCCCTGACAGGCTGTTGTCGGACTGGCACACAGTGGAAACAGCACAGCCGGAAGACCCCAGCGCCCCGATCAACATGCATTTCAACTTTCCGCCACCCGGGCGAGAAGAAGCAGCGACCCGCGATACTCTCCGTCACCTGGCGGACAGCCCAGTGCTCGCTCCCATGCTTGCCTACAAATCGCCTGCAGGCGAACCGGATCAATCCACAGCGGCGATCAAATGGATCGAAAAACGCGGGCTCAACGCAACACAAGATCAAGTCGTCACCACCGCCGGTGCCCATAATGGTATTCTCGTCACCCTCGCCAGTCTGGCCAAGCCAGGTGCCCGTATTCTCACTGAGTCCCTCTGCTATCCCGGCCTATTGTCCATCGCGCGGATGTTGGGACTGGAATTAATACCGGTCGCGATGGATGAAGAAGGACTAGCGCCCGATGCCCTGCAAGAGGCACTGCAGCAGACAGCCAAGGTCGCGGCGATCTACTGTGTGCCAACGCTGCAAAATCCGACCAATCGCACGATGTCGGAGAACCGGCGGATTGAAATCGCTGCTGTTGCCCGCACCGCCGGCGTGCCGCTGATTGAGGACGACATTTTCGGCATGCTCCCTGAAGAAGCGCCGGGCGCCCTCACCCGGCATTATCCGGAAGGCGGGTTCTATGTCACCTCTATCTCAAAGACCTTGTCGCCCGGGCTCCGCGTTGGTTTTGTCAAATCTCCTGAACAGCATCGTGACAAGGTCGCTGCCGCTGTCAGGGCGAGCGCCTGGATGGCCTCCCCCCTCACCGTCGGGATCGCCGCCGATTGGATCATGAGCGGTGAAGCAGATGCTATCCTGGCAGAACGCCGCCAGTTGGTGAAGGCGCGCCACGCCCGAGCGCGAGCAGCCTTGGACGGGCAGACATTCGATATGCCCGATGGCGCGCTGCATGCCTGGCTCCACCTGCCGGAGCCATGGCGGGCCAGCCAATTCGTCGCGGCTGCATCGGAAGCGGATGTCGTGCTCTCCGCCGCCCATGCTTTCACCATCGGTCGCGGCCAAAACCCCCATGCCGTCCGCGTGTGCCTGGGCCCGCCGAGCAGTGCCGACCGAACAGAAGACGCCCTCCGCCGTCTCTCCCAAATTCTGGAAACTCAAGACCCCCTGAAAGACGTCCATGTGATGTAAGGCCCATCTTTCCTGCGTATATTTCAGGATAGCTTTCTTCGTGCCACCACCTCGTCTATGGTCGCGCCGGCTTAAAAACGAGCCAGATCAAGCAACGGAGAGAGATTTGAAGCAGATCCGTAAATTGCCCATCGCCGCTCTTGTTCTGAGCGCTGCTTTTCTGACCGCAGGCCCTTCCGGGCAATCACAAGCGGCAGATGAGCTTGCGACACAGGACCAGAAATTCAGCTATGCGATAGGCGTCCAAATCGGTCAGGCCATGAAGCAGCGGGGCTATGCGTCGACGATTGACCTCGACGCGGTACACCTCGCCTTGGAAGATGTCCTTCAAGGCCGGGACCTTAAACTCAATGAAGAACAACGCGCGGCGGTTATTTTCGCCGTCCAACAGGTAGCAGCAACGACAATGGCAAATGAACGACTGGCAGCAGGCCAAAAATTCCTGAAAGAAAACGGCGCGCGCGACGGGGTCACAACCCTGGACAGCGGCCTGCAGTATGAAGTCCTGGCAGATGGGGACGGCAAGCAGCCGACCACATCCGACACGGTCAAACTGCATTACGAAGGCAAGCTGATCGACGGGACCGTCTTCGACAGCTCTTATCAGCGCAATGAGATGGCGGAATTCCCCGTCGGTGGCCTGATCCCAGGCTTTACCGAAGCGCTTTTGGCGATGAAAACCGGGTCGAAATGGCGGGTCTACATCCCCTCCGAGCTGGGCTATGGCCAGCAAGGCGCTGGGCGCGACATCGGCCCGAACGAAGTGCTGATTTTCGATATTGAGCTTTTCGCGATCAAATAAGGATCAGCGATAGCAAGACTGTAAAGAAATTGGGGGGCATCATTCGGTGCCCCCCTTTTTCTGATCCGCAGAAATCGGCTCAGCCGCTCGCTATTCTGCGGCTAAGGGTGTCTTGCGGTCGTCTTCTTCGCCCGGTAGCTCCCGAACCGCACCGCGTGCCGCCGAGGTGGCGAAAGCCGCATAGGCCTTAAGCGCCCGGCTGACCTTGCGGGTCCGCGGCTTGGCCGGCTTCCAGCCTTCCGCATCACGGGTCTTGCGGCGCTCTGCCAGGACTGAGGCTTCCACAGCAAGATTGATGGTCCGGCCCGGAATATCGATTTCAATCAAATCGCCTTCCTCAACCAAACCGATCGTACCACCCTCCGCCGCTTCCGGCGAAACATGACCGATGGATAGACCGGAAGAACCGCCGGAGAAGCGACCATCCGTTATCAACGCACAAGCCTTACCCAGTTTCATAGATTTCAGATAACTGGTGGGATAGAGCATTTCCTGCATACCCGGCCCGCCGCGTGGTCCTTCATAGCGGACGATCACCACGTCCCCTTCCTTGACATCCCCCCCCAAGATTCCGGCGCACGCCGCATCCTGGCTTTCGAAGATCTTCGCCGGACCGGAGAACTTCAGGATCTCCTTATCAACGCCCGCTGTCTTCACGATGCAACCATCTTGAGCGAGATTGCCGAACAGGACCGCGAGGCCGCCATCCTGACTCATCGCCTTTCCGCCCGCCCGGATGCATCCATTCTCCCGATCCGTATCAAGAGTGGAATAGAGCCGCTCCTGAGAGAACGCCTGGGTCGTGCGCACCCCACCCGGAGCCGCACGATAGAAAGTTTGTATCTCTTCGCTCGGCTGGCGCATGACATCATAAGTATCAATCGCATCCCCGAGTGTCGGGATATGCACGGTCGGCAGGTCACGATGGATCAGATTGATCCGATCAAGTTCTGCCAGGATGCCGATGATCCCGCCGGCGCGATGCACATCTTCCATGTGGTAGAGTGGCGTCGAGGGCGAAACCTTGCACAGATGCGGGGTTGATCGGCTCAAGCGGTCGATATCCGTCATTGTAAACGGAATTTGACCTTCCTCCGCCATGGCCAGTAGATGCAGGACCGTGTTGGTCGATCCACCCATCGCGATATCCAGGCGCATGGCATTCTCGAACGCCTTGAAGCTGGCGATTGAGCGTGCCGTGACCGGCTCGTCATTTTCATAGTGACGGCGGGTCTACTCGACAATGGTCCGCCCCGCCTTCTTGAAAAGCTCCTCGCGGAAGGTGTGGGTTGCCAAAAGCGAACCATTCCCCGGCAGAGCCAGCCCCAAAGCCTCGGCAAGGCAATTCATCGAATTCGCCGTAAACATTCCGGAACAAGAACCGCATGTTGGGCAAGCGGAGCGTTCGAATTTGGCGACAGTCTCGTCATCATTCGCAGGATTGGCGGCTTCCACCATCGCGTCGATCAAATCGACCATCCGCTCCCCATCCTTGAGGATGACCTTCCCTGCTTCCATCGGTCCGCCGGAGACGAAAACCGCCGGAATATCGAGCCGCATTGCCGCCATCAGCATGCCCGGGGTGATCTTGTCGCAATTGGAGATACAGACCATCGCATCCGCGCAATGGGCGTTTACCATATACTCGACCGAATCCGCGATCAGCTCCCGGCTGGGCAAGCTGTAGAGCATGCCGTCATGGCCCATCGCGATCCCATCATCGACCGCAATCGTATTGAATTCCTTCGCAACGCCACCGGCAGCCTCGATTTCGCGCGCGACCAGTTGGCCCATGTCTTTCAAGTGGACATGGCCCGGCACAAATTGCGTAAAGCTGTTCACGACTGCGATAATCGGCTTGCCGAAGTCATCATCGGTCATACCGGTCGCACGCCACAAACCGCGTGCACCAGCCATGTTGCGTCCGTGGGTCGATGTCTTTGAGCGATAGTCGGGCATTGTTGGGAACTCCCTACAGTGTCTTTTGTTCTTCAAACGCGCGGAGACTAGCCCAAACGCGCTGGATTTGCCACATGATGTCGTTTCACAAGTTCATTGCCTGAGCCAAGCCAGATAATCGGCGAGACTTTCTTCAATGGGTATTGGAGACCAACCCGTTTCCTTATGAAGCCTGGTGATATCATAGGCACCCCATCGGGCCGTTGTCAGATTAGGGTCGCCTACGAGATCAGCCTCTTCTGAGGCGGCCTCCTCCCATTCAAACCCTGAAACTAGGGCCTGCACATGGGCAATCAACTGCCGATGCGTCACAGTTTGTCCATACGCGATATTGTAAACGGGTTGAGTGGGACCCGGATGTACCAGCAAGCCAAGGATAGCCCGCGCCACACAGCCGGCGTGGATAAAGTCTCCCACCGCGTCAGGCGCATCGACGGATAAGACCCGCCCCTCTAAGGCCGCCTGCAGGATGCGCATCGGAACACAGCGCACGGCACGGTGCGGCGTCTCACGATCCATCGGCCCATAGACACCGGATAACCGGACCGAAACCGCGCTCAAACCAAATTGCTGGGCGGTCTGCGTGGTCACCATCTCACCCAGATATTTGGTCACCCCGTAGAAACCATCCGGATCAACAGGCCCCTCTTCCGAGATCACGGCGGGGCCATGATTGGCATAAACAGAGCCGGACGACACATTGATGAACCGCTGAATACCCTTTCGGGCTTGGGCCCAGGCCAGTAGATCGACCGTGCCGTCCATATTGCCCTTCAGCGCCGGTAGCATTCCGGAGAGCCCGGCGCCGCCTTCCGCCAATCGGTTCATCGATGTCACCGCAGCCCCATGCACCACATGGGTTATGTGATCAGGCAGCGCGTTCAGCGCCGCAGCATCGGTCGTCAACGCTTGAACATGATGGATTCGCTCGCCCCTGCCCTCGAACCATCGCGCCGCGGCAGCATCGAAAGGCGATGGATCCAGAAGGAGAAGGGTATTCCCCGGCTCCGCATCCAGCCACTGTCGCGCGACATGGCTCATCACGAACCCCAGGCCGCCGGTCACCAATAGTGTCGGCATCTCCTTGATCTCTCCATCAGGCTGAGTGGGGGTGAAAAATGGTCGGAGCGGCAGGATTTGAACCTGCGACCTTCCGCCCCCCAGACGGGTGCGCTACCAGGCTGCGCCACGCTCCGAAACCTTAGAACAGCGCGGGTGTACCCCACCGCGCTGACCCGTGCAAGGCGGAAAGATGATGGCTGGGTTATTCGCTGACCCGGTCGCGCAATCGCGTCAATTCTTCCCGCAACTCGACAAGGGCGCTCCGTTGGTCAGCGCTCAACACCCCTTCACGAGCGGGGCCGGCGGCACCGTCATTCTCGACAGCAGGGGACGCAGATGCCAGGGGTTCCTCAACAGCCGCAGAAGCAATGGGCATATTCTCATTAGAGATGACATCCTGGTCATCGCCGGCGATCAGGCCTTTGACGCCCTGTTCCTTGATCAGCTTTTGGACGCCACGGATGGTATAACCTTCGGAATAGAGGAGATCCCTCACCCGGCGCAGCAGATTGATGTCATCCGGACGGTAGTAGCGACGCCCCCCGCCCCGCTTCATCGGCTTGATCTGCGCGAACTTCGTCTCCCAGAAGCGCAAAACGTGCTGGGGAATATCGAGTTCCTCCGAAACCTCACCGATGGTCCGGAAAGCATCATTCGATTTTTCGCTGCGTCCTTCGCTCAAGGAAAACGCTCCGTAACAATGTTACTACCAACTGGATTTTGCCGGAAACCAGGTGCCAACAGAATGCAGGACCTACCGGTCACTCTTTGTGCAGCATCAAATATCGAGGACAACCGTCAGCGGTTGATACGATCCTTCAAGACATGACTGGGACGGAAAACCAGCACACGACGAGGCAAGATTGGCACTTCATCGCCCGTTTTAGGGTTCCGACCGATCCGTTGCGCCTTGTCGCGCACGGAGAAAGTGCCGAAGGAAGAGATCTTCACGGTCTCCCCGTCAACAAGCGTGCCGGAGATTTCATCCAGAACGGATTCAACGATCTTCGCAGAATCATTTCTGGAAAGACCGACTTGTTGATAGACCGCTTCCGAAAGCTCGGCGCGGGTTACTGTGCCTCCAGCCATGGAAAACACCCCCCAAACCAGTTTTTGACATTCCCTTTAAGGCCGAAACCGTAGCCCTATGCCTGCGACGCGTCAATTAAGCCAACGCGAATTTTTCCGATTATTTCCGTGACTTCTACCAGCGTATCAATGCAGCGCCCCAACTAAAGCCGCCACCCATTGCGGTCATGCCGAGAACATCGCCTGGTTTGAACAATTGTCGCTCCACACCATGTGTGAGTGCCAGAGGGATCGTCGCCGCTGAGGTATTCGCATGTTCCTGCAACGTGACCACGACACGATCCCGGTCAATGCCCAGCTTTCGACCAACTTGTTCGATGATGCGCAAATTCGCCTGATGCGGGATCAACCAATCGAGATCATCGAGCCCGAGCCCCTGATCCGCGAGCACCTTCGTCACCGTTTCCGACATCCGATGCACTGCCTGGCGGAATACATCCTGACCCTGCATGCGCACATACCCCGCCGTACCGGTCGTCGCCGGGCCACCATCGACATAAAGCATGTCGTAATAGGCCCCATCCGCACCAAGCGTGGTTGAGAGCACTCCGCGCGGATGCTCTGCGTCATTGCTTTCTTCAGCACGTAATACCACTGCCCCGGCGCCATCACCGAAGAGCACGCAGGTACCGCGATCTTCCCAATCAAGGATACGGCTGTAAATCTCGGCACCGACTACAAGTGCCGTGCGCGCCTGCCCAAGGCGCAGCATATTATCGGCTTGCGCCAAGGCATAGATGAACCCTGTGCACACGGCCTGAATGTCGAAAGCGGCACAGCCGCTGAGCCCAAGCTTGGATTGAAGCTTTGTCGCCGTCGCCGGGAAGGTGTTATCCGGGGTCGTCGTTGCCATAATGATCAGATCGACTTCGGAGGCGTCAATGCCGGCATTTCCAAGTGCGCGAACCGCCGCGTGATACCCAAGATCCGAGGTCAACTCCCCTTCAGCGGCAATATGTCGGCGGGAAATCCCAGTACGTTTACGTATCCACTCATCCGACGTATCGACAAATGACGCCAAATCGTCATTCGTCATCACCTTTTCCGGAAGATAGGATCCGACCCCCCTGATCACACTTCTAATTTTCGACATCGTTATCCAGTTCTATCAGCGCGCGCGACCACGCAATCGCTGTAAGTTTTCAACCGCTCTCGATCTGTTATCCGCGCGTCCCTGTGTAAAGGACGCATTAGGGTAAAGAACGCATCCGGGCAAAGGACGCATTAGGGCAAAAGACGCATCAGGTTCCGTCGAGATTGATTCGCTCTATATCGGCCCGCATTTTGTCGACAAATCCATGAACGGCCATGTCCGCCGCTACACCAATTGCGTTCGCGAAACCAAGCGCGTCGGTTCCCCCATGGCTTTTTACAGCGATTCCATTCAAACCAAGAAATACCGCGCCGTTGTAACGCCTGGGATCGACCCTGGCACGCAGTTTATTCATGGCATGGCGCGCAAGGACATAGCCCAGCTTCGCCATCACACCGGATTGGAACGCTTCTTTCAGGAAGCTGGTGACCAGTTTTGCCGTACCTTCAGCAGCTTTAAGCGCGATGTTGCCGGTGAAACCATCTGTCACGACCACATCGACCGTGCCCTGCCCGATGTCATTTCCTTCAACAAAGCCGGTGAAATCGAGTGGCAGGGAAATTTCACGGAGAGCGGCTGCGGCCTGCTTCACCTCTTCCTTACCCTTTAATTCTTCGACCCCGACATTGAGGAGCCCGACGGTCGGGCATTCAATCCCCATGACCGTTCGCGCGAAGACTTCCCCCATCACCGCGAACTGGACGAGGTTTTCCGCATCGCATTCGACGTTCCCGCCGAGATCAAGCATGCATGTTTCACCACGCATTGTCGGGAACATGGTACAGATGGCGGGACGGCTGATCCCGGGCAAGGTTCGAAGGCCGAACATCGCCATGGCCATCAAAGCGCCGGTATTGCCGGCCGATACGATGGCATCAGCCTCCCCCGCTTTTACGGCATCGATGGCGAGACGCATACTGGATTGCTTGCCAGTCCGAAGCGCGACGGAAGGTTTGTCCGTGTTGCTGATCGATTTATCAGTATGTCGTATCTCAGAGCGTTCCGCGAGCGTCGATTCGGCCTCAAGGAGCGGCTTGAGTAACGTCTCATCACCGAAAAGAAGAAACCGCGCTTTTGGAAAGCGGATACTGGCCTGCGCCGCACCCTGTATCACCATGTCGGGCGCATCATCGCCCCCCATAGCGTCCAAGGCTATCGTCAGTCTATCCGCCAAGCTGCGTTTCCCCCGAAAAACCAAATCCGAATTTAAGCAATCGAACCGGTTCCAATCATTCTTTCCGGGCCCCAGAAATCGAACCGGGCCCTAAAGAGGGCCCGGCGCTTAACCGACTTCCGGTTGTCCCGACAGCCGAGGCTAGCATGCAGCGCCCCGGTCCCGCCAGAGAAACCCGTTAGAAGCTATCTTTCGGTTCGATCACTTGCCGGCCACGATACATGCCGGTCTTCAGATCAACGTGGTGCGGACGCACCGGTTCGCCCGTGTGACGGTCTTCGCGATAAGCCGGCTGCTTCAGCGCGTCATGCGAACGACGTTGGCCGCGTCGCGACCGGGTGATTTTACTCTTAGGAACAGCCATCTTCTTGATCCCGCTTCCATGCCGTGCCGTGTATTGGATCCAGAGCCTTAGCGGCTTCCCTCACCATCACGACCGGTCGTGATAAACCATTGCGGCAGGCCCCGCCCGTCGCGAAGGCGGTGTATTAACCGCTTTCATCCAGCACCGCAAGTTCAATTCCCGCTTTCCATATCGCGCTTCAATGAAGCAAGCGCTGCAAACGGATTTTGACTGTCGGATTCCTTAATTTCTGCGCTATCTGAGACCTCGACTTCTTCAGAAAACGCTTTCGGCACTTCAACACCCGGCGCCCGGGGATAAGGGTCAAGCGACAGTAGCAAGTGCTGAGCGGCCAATTCGCCTAAGTCAATGACGCCATCTTCAATCATGTCATGGGGTTCATCATCCGCGAGGGTGAGCTCTAGACCATCTGGAACCTCAATGGGTGGACCAAACTCCGCCTCCACATCAAAGCGCAGCGAAACCGGTACGGGCTCAAGCGATACGACGCAGGCCTGTTCGAGCTCCGCCCGCATTTCCCCGGTAATCCGCACCATCGGACCGCCCGCCAGGAAACGAAGCTTCAGCATCCCTTCAAAAGATGTGAGAGAGGGCAGTTCGAATCGGCGCGCGAGCCCAGCCCGTGCCTCCTCATCCGCAACGAGCGAAAAGTGACGTCCCCCTGCGGGAATTTCCTCTACAACGATTGGATGGCTGAATTCAGGTGTGGTATTTGTGGTCATCCGGCTGCGTCCCCCTGCCCCAATGCCGTTTGCTCTGCCGGCATGAAAGAAAGCCGTCCCTTCAGGATATCTTCATTCTCGAGCTCGGCCAGATATGCACGCTGCTGATTGATATAGGTTACCAAACGCTCCACAGCCATGTCCGAGAGCTCCAACCCACGGAAGAGATTTCGAGCAAGGGCCTCCGCTAGTGCCGTCTTGGGATCATCAGAACGAAGCGCCCCCCAATAAACATCGAAGCGGCCATATAACTGGGAGGCTGCGGCCTTAACCTTCTTGCCGATACTCATATCACCGATCCCCATCTCCCGGAGGCTTTGGTCCATATCAGCAACGATGCGGTCCGCCAGCGCTTCCCCAACCCGGGTCCAGCCTTCGCTGCCCGACATCCGGTCCATCAACAGGAAACTATGCAGCGCGACAGAATCAAAACGGCCATCCACCGTATCCGGGACGCCCCCTTGAACATACAAGGCCGGTTCCCGCGCAGCCGCAACAATGGCTTCATACAAATCAACCGCCGCCCCACGCACAGCCCGACGATCAGACCCGCTTTTAAATAGTCCCGATACCTTTTCCAACACGGTCTTTCTCTCCAGGCTTGAAATTCCCGACGGTACCGCGCAGTCTCGCGCCGAAATTCGGGATAGGCGTCCATGCGGACGCCGTGATACTGTAGTGCGATGCGAAATAGCAACAACCTTCACACAGACATTCACGGTAACAATATGAAACCATCAAATGGGTGGCAGCATTTTTGCGGCCTTGTTTTTGGCGCATCCGCCTTGTTGACGCTTTCCGCCTGCGAGCCAAAAGTCGAGGTTCGCGGCCATCTTCCGCTAGAGAGCAAGCTGGCCGAGATTGATATCGGAAAGGACAACAAGAACGAAGTAGCACGGCTGATCGGAACGCCGTCTACTGTTAGCACCTTCGACGATAACGTCTGGTACTACATGAGCCGCCGCACGGAGCGTTGGGCATTTTTGGAGCCTGAGGTTGTTGATCATCGAGTTTTGGCGTTTTACTTCGACGACGCTGGTGTCCTTCAATATACGCAGACCTATACAAAAGATGACCTTCGCGAAGTTGAATTGAGCGAGCGGGAAACGCCGACCAGTGGCCGCGAATTCTCCATACTTGAACAGCTATTTGGTAACGTGAACTCGTTCAGAGGAACGAACTAACGTAAATTCCCTTCTAGCGCGGGGGCCAATCTAACGAGGGGCCAATCTAACGAGGGATAGCGACAACTAATACCTGACCGCCAAAACCATGGACCTTATCATGTGCCCGAATTTTTACATGCGTGATGGGTAGTGGGATTCGCACCCCCGATAAGGATCGTGTGAAGGGCTGCTCATTGACATGGGGGTGCCAGAGCTTGCGGTATCCAAGCCGGATCGCACTCGGTCCAAGGATCTCCCAACCATCGGCATAGTGATCCCAGCCCTCATCCGTGTGCCGAATACTAACATCAAAGCGAAAGGTTCCGCCCGGTTCCGGGGTCACCTGGACTGCTACGACATCCGCTTGTCCGGCACGCACTGGATCGGCCGCATTCAACAGCCCCGCCAGACCGATGAAAATGGCGACCACGGCTCTCAAGGCGATATGCATTTCAATGTCCCTCCAAGGTGGTTAAAGACACACCAACACCGTCACGAGGTTGGGCGTATCCGCCAAGCGATATAGTTTAGGATATGAGGTCCAAAAAGCTCTGCAAAACAACGTGATCTCACCTGATCGTGAGCGTTGGTGGCATAGTTCCGGCAATCTAGCGCAAGGAAGTCTTTTCTGGACACGAAATCGACGCGTGCCCCTGGGATATGAGACAATAGCGAAAGCTCATTCGGTGAGCTGAAAGGGTCACCCGGAAAGGCATAAATCAAAGCAGGCATTTGGTCGGACGACAGAAGGTCATTGAAGTTCAGAGACTTTAACAGCGTCCAGCCAGTCAGCCCTTCAGTATCCATGACGAGCGGTTTATATAACCCGTGGTCAGCCGGTGCGAAGGCAATCGTCCCCCCCAACCTCTTCCCCCAATCCCGTGCTACAATCAGCGATGCCCAGCCCCCACTCGACTGGCCAGCCACGACAATGCGCCGTGGCGAAATGCCCTTTGATACAAAGCGGTCGATTTCCCGATGTATTGCTTCGGCTACCCGCTCGGCCTTGCCTTTGCCGCTTCTGCTTTCCCAGTCGAAGTCACCCAAGACCGTAGGACAATGTACATAGACTGTGATCCGACCGGCTGGGATTTGTTTTCGATGTAATGTCTGGATCAACTCCGGCAAAGCGCCCGGATTCTCCGGACAAAACTGCGGAACGCCCTGACCGGCACTACCGTCCGTCCAGATTAAAACCACGTCTTCGGCAAGTCGCGCCCAATCAACAGCCTGGTTAAGAGAGACTGTCGAAGCTGACGCAGATGCCGACCCGGCGCCAGCATCCCCCTCTCCCTCAAGGAAATAGCTTCTAGGTTTGTTAACCGCGCATCCCCAAATCAGAATGCTGCACACAAAGAGCACAAACAGCCTTTGAAATTTCAACAGAAAGCTCACCCGACATTCCCATCGGGCGGATCATCAACCTGCCCTTGTTTAACATTCTCTTGCTGATCATTTGCTTGTTTAGGGACTTGGGTTGGGCGCCGATCTTCGCCGATCGCGACATAGGTGAAAGCGCCTTCGGTTACCTTCACGCGTGGTAGCTCCCCATTCCTTTGAACGTAGACCGTGACATAGACCCGGATCGAGGTATTGCCCACCCGCTCAATATCCGCATGGCAGCAGACCACATCCCCGACATAGACCGGTTGGTGGAACACCATGCCATCAATTGCGACCGTCGCCACCCGTCCGCCGGCCCGGGCACGGGCTATAACTCCGCCCGCGATATCCATTTGAGAGAGAACCCATCCCCCAAAGATATCACCGGCCGGATTTGTATCGGCTGGCATCGCCAAGGCCCGGATTGCCAATTCACCGCGCGGTTCTTCTTCACCTTGTCCCACAACACCTCCTCCAATTAGCAAACACACCAAACATACGATATATTGTATCTGTACACCTTAAAACCACACCATCGGCCTTGAGACAGCGTCTGTGATGCCTATAATGAACATATGAGCGATCTCTTTCAAAACAACAAATCTCCGGAAGACTATAGTGCCAAGGACATTGAGGTCCTGGAAGGCCTTGAACCTGTCCGGCATCGACCCGGTATGTATATCGGCGGTACTGATGAACGCGCCTATCACCATCTCGTGGCCGAGGTGTTGGATAACTCCATGGATGAGGCCGTTGCCGGCCATGCGAGCCGGATCGAGATCGAGCTGCGCGCCGATGAAACTGTGTTGATTCGGGACAATGGTCGCGGCATTCCCGTCGACCCGCATCCGAAATTCAAGAATAAATCAGCGCTTGAAGTCATTCTGACGACTTTGCACTCCGGCGGGAAGTTTTCCGGCAAGGTTTATGCGACATCTGGCGGTCTTCACGGTGTTGGGATCTCGGTCGTCAATGCCCTGTCCGAAAGCTTGGTGATCGAGGTTGCACGAGAACGCAAACTCTGGCGCCAGGAATACTCCCGTGGCACGCCGCAAACCCCCTTGAAAGCGATGGGCGATACGCCGAACCGACGTGGCACCACGGTCATTTTCAAGCCGGACCCTGATATCTTCGGCACCAAAATGAAATTTGAACCGGGGCGTTTGTTCCGGATGGCGCGCTCGAAAGCCTATTTGTTCAAGGGTGTGGAAATCCGTTGGAGTTGCGCACCTGAGTTGATCGCCGATAACAGTGATGTACCGGAAAAATCAGTATTGCACTTCCCGGGTGGCCTTCGTGACTTCCTGACGGCGTCACTGGGAACGCGGCCAACACTGACCCCCCGCCCCTTCTCCGGTCATATCGAAGCCGAAAACAGCGTCGGCCGGGCAGAATGGGCTGTGCATTGGCCAAATGATGGCGATGGCTTCATCAACACCTATTGTAACACCGTCCCCACCCCACAAGGGGGCACGCATGAAAGCGGCATGCGTTCCGCCCTGGGGAAAAGCCTTCGGGCCTATGGCGAACTGATCGGTGAGAAGCGCGCAAAAGACATCACCGGCGAAGATATCGTTGGCGAAGCTTGTTGCATGTTATCGGTCTTTATTCCCGACCCGCAGTTTCAGGGTCAGACGAAGGACAAGCTCTCCTCTCCCGAAGGGGGGAAGCTGGTCGAAATGGCCTTGAAAGATCGCTTCGATCACTGGCTGACCGAAGACCCCGCCGGATCCCGGGACTTACTGGATCGGATCATTGAGCGGGTCGATGAGCGTCAGAAGCGAAGGCAGCAAAAGGAACTGCGCCGAAAGACGCCGACACGGAAACTCCGGCTCCCTGGGAAACTCGCTGACTGTTCGTCGGACGCCCGGGAAGGCACAGAGATTTTTCTGGTCGAGGGTGATAGCGCGGGCGGTTCCGCCAAGCAGGCGCGCAACAGGAAAACCCAGGCGATCCTTCCCCTCAAAGGGAAAATCCTTAACGTTGCCAGCGCATCGGCCGACAAACTCAAACAGAACCAGGAACTGAAGGATATCATCCAGGCGCTCGGCTGTGGTACGCGCGCGGATTTCAGCCTGGAGAAACTACGTTATGAGCGCGTGGTGCTGATGACCGATGCCGATGTTGACGGCGCCCATATCGCATCGCTGCTGATGACATTCTTCTATCGCGAAATGCCGGGGCTTGTGGAAGCAGGGCGGCTCTTCCTGGCAATGCCGCCGCTATTCCGTCTGACTCAGGGTGCCAGATCTGTCTATGCCCGCGATGATGCCCATAAGGACGCGCTTCTAAAGTCCGAATTCAAGGTCAATGCAAAGGTCGATATCAGCCGATTTAAGGGGCTGGGCGAAATGCCGCCGGCTCAGCTGAAAGACACGACCATGGATCCGAAGAAGCGCACCCTTATCCGGGTTGAACTGCCGGACCGCACGAAGGAAGATGAGCTGGATGCCGCAAGGCGCGCGGCCAAGACTGTGGAAACCCTGATGGGGAAGAAGCCGGAATTGCGGTTCAAGTTTATCCAGGAACATGCTGCCTTTGTTAAAGAGCTCGATATCTAACAATCGGGTAATCGGACCTTCGGGCAATCAAAACTTCTGGCAGCCATCAAGATTTAGCATGCATTTAATGATCCGGTTCTTGAGACAATCAGCGTATTTACGCTATAGTTGCTTCAGGAAATGGGGGGCTCATCAAACGCGGCGGTTTCCGTCCGCAGAATGAGGCTCGTGTATCATGACAAACAATCATTCTTCCAAGTTTAGTCTGGGACGTCTTCTTGCGGTCTCCATCGTGGGAACAGTTGCCCTTGTCGGATGCGCCTTCGACGGGTCGTTGCTCTATCGCGAATCCTTCCAGGAACGCTATGACCATGACCAATTGATGGCCTTCAATGGCGACAAGCAGATGCGGTTGGACGTTTACGGGAATCCCTTCGAAGAAAATGCGGATACCGTTGCGACCGCCGTCTCCAAGGCAATGTATGGTCATAATGACGGGCTGCCGATTGAATTCACCGCATCGCCTTCACCGGAAACCTTTGAGCATAATCGCGTCGTGGTCCTGTTCCAGCCGCCACCAAGCGCGATCGGACGCACAGTTTGCGATGGCAGCACCCTGGCATCGGCTGACCCAGGTGCCGGCGGTAACAGTAATGTCGAAGCGCTCATTGCCTTTTGTTGGCGCGGGGCGGAAAGAAGCTCCCTTCGCATCCGGATGGGGGACATTTCAAGCCTGCAAGATCCGTCTTTCGACACTATGTTCAGCCGCGCAACCAACCGCCTCATGCCCTACAAAAATCCATTCTCCGGATCGGAGACCTGCAGGCCGAACTGCTGAAAGCGCCGACTGGATCGTTTGCTGCGATTGAAGTATTGGGAATACGCCAACGCCTGTTGGTTATTGGATCAGTTTGCGCATGTCTCTAAATACACTGGAGTCTGCGCGAACGGTCCATTCGAACAATACCATTTCTACATTTACCAAAGCGATACCGCTATCGCGGAGCCGCCCTTCGGCAAGGCGAACACTCTCCGGGGTCCGGGAAGTAATGGCATCGGCAACCACACACACATCATACCCCATCGCCTTGAACCCAAGCGCGCTTTGCAACACACAGACATGGGACTCGATCCCGCACAGGACCAACTGCGGTCGCGTCAAGGCTGACACGCGAGCCGCAAGGGCATCATCCGCGGCACAGGAGAAATGCGTTTTTGCGAGCACCTCTTCCTCGTCTGCTCGGTTTGCAATCGCTTCAACAGTTGGACCAAGCCCTCGCGGATATTGCTCACTGACCGTGACCGGCACATCAACCAACCGGGCACCATCGATTAACCGGCCGCTATTGGTGATCATTGGTTCGGGGTCATGCATCACCGGAACCAGACGCTCCTGAATATCAATGACGAGCAGTTGTGCATGATCTGCATTGAGTAACATGGCGCCCTAGCCTTCCGCTGAAAGATAATCACAGGATTATTGAAATACTGCGCATCCCGGCAAGGGCACAACAAAATACCGTAACATGCGTCTTTAGAGGCAAATGCCGTCGCATCATTGCGACACTACGCCCAGGATCGTCCAAAAGCGCCTGAAATGCAGGAAAATCGCAGGAAACGCCGTTGACTAGATTAACACGCCCCCTATAGTCCGCCGCGATTTCACCGCAAAAGCATTCTTTTAACAACGGGCAGACCTGACCGAATGACCACTACTTTCGCCGATCTCGGCCTTGGTGACGAGGTCCTCCGTGCCGTCACCGACGCGGGCTATAGCACGCCCACGCCAATTCAGGAAAAAGCCATCCCTGCCGTTCTTATGAACAAGGATATTTTGGGATGTGCGCAAACCGGGACCGGAAAAACCGCGTCCTTTACCCTACCGATGATCGACATTCTGGCTCATGGCCGGTCGCGGGCGCGGATGCCACGCTCTGTCATTCTGGAGCCAACGCGGGAACTCGCCGCCCAGGTCGCCGAGAATTTTGAGACCTATGGTAAGTATCACAAGCTGACGATGGCCTTGCTGATTGGTGGCGTCAGTTTTGGCGAACAGGATCAAAAACTGTCCCGCGGGGTCGATGTTCTGATCGCAACGCCTGGTCGTCTGATCGATCACTGCGAGCGGGGAAAGATCATCCTGACCGACACCAAGATTCTTGTAATCGATGAAGGTGATCGGATGCTCGACATGGGTTTCATTCCCGATGTCGAGAAGCTTGTCTCTCTGATGCCGAAGATGCGTCAGACACTGATGTTCTCGGCCACCATGCCGCCCGAAATTCGCAAGCTTGCACGTCAGTTTCAGGACGACCCGAAAGAAATCACCGTCGCGCCGCCGGCATCGACCGCCGACACGATTGAGCAAGTATTGATCCGCACGGACAGCCGCAAGAAACGCAAGGAATTGCTCCGTATCCTGGAACAGGAAAAGATCGACAACGCCTTGATCTTCCTGAACCGCAAGCGCGATGTGGCAAGTCTCTATCGATCCTTGGAACAAAGTGGTTATTCCGTCGGCGCGTTGCATGGCGACATGGACCAATACAAGCGCATGGAATGGCTTGAAAAGTTCAGGCAAAAAGAAATCACCATCCTCGTCTGCTCCGATGTTGCAGCGCGCGGGTTAGATATTCCCTCGGTCGGGCATGTGATCAACTACGACGTTCCCTCCCACGCCGAAGACTATGTCCATCGTATTGGCAGGACCGGTCGCGCGGGGCGGCAAGGCAAAGCCTTCATGCTCGCCACGGACCTGGACGAAAAACAGATTACATCGATTGAAAAGCTGATTGGCCGGAAAATCGATCTGAATGCCGCAGCCCCATCCCCGACTCCGAAGGCTGAGGCTGAAGAATCCGAAACGCCCAAACGCAAGACCGCCAGCCGGCGCAGCCCAAAGGCACGCGAAGAAAAACAGCCGCCAGAAAGCAGTCGCGAAGACGGACGGGATGCCGAACGCAAATCAAAATCGGAGAAACCATCTCGCCGTAAACGGTTTGCAAATGATGAGGTGGGGTCTGTTCCGGATACATCCGACCTGCCTTTCGGCGAGACCGATCTAGTTCCTGCATTTTTGCGGCGGCCCGGACTTTAGATCCGCCGCTTGAGGTCGAACAGGTCTTGCCATCTCTGACGCTGCTGTTCACTCTTCCGCATCATTCACTATTGGCCGGTTCAATTCGTTGAATTGCGGCAATGAAACCGCCGCTTTGGTCTGCGTTAAGGGAGCAACCACCGATGAAAGCGCTGTTCGTTCAAGTAAAATGCGAGCTCGGTGAAGCCTATAAGGTCGCCGATGCAGCGATCTCGGATATCGAAGAGGTCTCAGAGGTTTATTCTACCTCAGGACAGTTTGATCTTCTCTTGAAATGTTACTTGGACAATGAGTCAGATATTGGCCGATTTGTAACAGATTCCATACAAAATTTACCGGGCGTTAAGGATACTCACACGATAATTACCTTCAAAGCCTTCTAAACGAATCACGCAAACAATAATAAAATAGGCGCAATGGCGGAGTAATTTCATGAGTGATGATCAATCGAATTCGCACGATAGACGATCCAATGACCGGCTTCTAAAGGCTGAAATTGTTAGCCTTGTTCAGTATGTGAAGCGCTTCCGCGAAGAAATCGCGCAAATGGTTCAGCGCGACGGAGACCAAACGCGCTTTGAAAGTATGGCGGATCAGTTGGATGCCATCGTCGGTGCGACAGAAAAAGCAACGCATTCTATTCTGGAACGCGCCGAAACCTTGGATACAGTGGCAGAAGAACTCCGCAACTGCGAGGACAAGGCAGAACGGGACAAACTATGTGACAAGCTGAACAATGAATCTCAGCTGCTCATGGAAAACTGCACGTTCCAGGATATTACCGGGCAACGCGTTACCAAAATCGTTCGCTCCATGAAGTTCGTTGAAGAACGTGTTTTTCACATGGTTGATCTATGGGGCGCCGAAGAGATCGAACGCCTGGCCGAAGAATTTGAAGAGCAGAACCAACCGGAAGGCGATGAAGCCCTGCTGCAAGGCCCGGCGCTT
>SPJL01010847.1_pt1 | contig 20197 bp, 19 predicted proteins | sample 3741751 | NCBI WGS metagenome assembly SPJL01 (sample SAMN10925998, study PRJNA522277) | cold seep metagenome | isolation source: Elba SIP-enriched marine methane seep metagenome, extraction at timepoint T3 | place: Italy: coast of Elba, Mediterranean Sea | reverse complement strand
GGTTAGCAGCCCTTCGTCGCCGGATAAATGCGCCATGATGCGCAGTTCAATTTGCGAATAATCGGCGGCGACAATTTTATAGCCTTCGGGTGCGATAAAGGCCTGACGTATTTTCCGTCCCTCTTCACTTTTAATCGGTATGTTTTGCAGATTGGGATCAGACGAAGACAAGCGGCCGGTGGCGGCTACAGCCTGATGATATGAGGTGTGTACACGCCCGGTTTTGGGGTTGATTTGCAGCGGCAGTTTATCGGTATAGGTCGATTTCAGCTTACTCATGCCACGAAAATCCAGGATTAATTTGGGCAACGGGTAATCGCGTGCCAGTTCCTGCAACACTGATTCGTTGGTTGATGGCTGGCCTTTCGGGGTTTTTTTCAAAACCGGCAGTTCGAGTTTGTCGTAAAGGATGTCCTGAATCTGTTTGGGTGAGCCCAGGTTAAACACCTGCCCGGCTTGTTCGTGTGCATGTTGTTCCAGCGCATTGATCTGGTTAGCCAGTTCCATGCTTTGCATGGCCAGCATGTCGCTGTCGATGAGTACACCGTTAGCTTCCATGCGGGTTAAAACCGGTAATAACGGCATTTCGATATCACGGTATAAGGCTTCCAGTGTGGGTTGCTGGCGCAGTTTTTCTGACAAGGTTTGATGCAGGCGCAAGGTAATGTCGGCATCTTCTGCCGCATACGGCGCGGCTTGTTGCAGATCGACCTGTTTAAAGGGAATTTGTTTGGCGCCCTTGCCAGCCACGTCTTCGTAATGGATGGTGTCGTGATTGAGATAGGTTTTGGCCAGGTCATCCATATTGTGTTTGCTGGCCGTGCTGTTGACCACATACGAGGCGAGCATGGTGTCTTCCTTAATGCCTTTCAGCTCAATGCCATGATTGGCCAGCACATGCGCATCGTACTTTAGATTCTGACCTAACTTGGCCTGCTTCGAGTCTTCTAATATGGGTTTAAGCTGGTGCAGACAATGTTCGCGGTCAAGCTGCTCTGGTGCGCCGGGGTAATCATGAATGAAGGGCACATAGGCGGCCTTACCTTCTTCAACTGCAAACGAGACGCCAACGATTTCCGCATTGTTGTAGTTTAGGCTGGTGGTTTCGGTATCGAAGGCGAACAACGCGCTGGTTTTAAGTTGTTGCAACCAATTGTTGAAGTCTTGCTCACTGAGCACAGTTTCATAGTCTGTTGTGATGGCTTTGGGCGCATCATCAGTGGCCTGTTCAGCAACTTCACTGGCCGGATCTTGTAGCATTTTCAGCCAGGTGGAAAAGCCCAGCTCTGCAACATGCTGCTTTAATTCGGCACGATCAGGCGGTGTGCATTTCAGGTCGTCCAATTGATAGGATAAATCCAGTTCGCATTTAATCGTGGTCAGCTGCTTGGACAGCGGCAATTGATCCAGGCTGTGACGCAGATTTTCGCCGACCTTGCCTTTTATGTTGTCGGCATTCTCGATCAGGTTTTCCAGAGTTTCATATTCCCCCAGCCATTTGGCCGCCGTCTTGGGGCCGACTTTGGGCACGCCGGGGATGTTGTCCACCGTATCGCCCATCAGGGCAAGGTAATCAATAATCTGTTCCGGCGTTACGCCGAATTTGTCAATCACGCCTTGTCTATCCATCGCGGTGTTGGACATGGTGTTTTCCAACGTAATGTATTCTGTGACCAGCTGCGCCATGTCCTTGTCGCCGGTGGAAATAATCACCTGAAAACCGGCCTTCTCCGCCTGTTGTGCCAGTGCACCGAGCACGTCATCCGCTTCTACATCAGGTTCCATGATTAACGGTAAGCCCATCGCTTTTATCAATTGGTGCAGCGGATCAATCTGTTCGCGTAAATCTTCCGGCATCGGTGGGCGGTTGGCTTTGTATTCCTCGTACATGGCATGACGAAAGGTTTTTCCAGGTGCGTCAAATACCACGGCAAAATAGTCGGTTTGGTGGTCTTTTTGTAGCTTGCGCAGCATATTGGCGACGCCATAAATCGCATTAGTATGCAGCCCTTCTTTGTTGGTTAAAGGCGGTACCGCGTGGTAAGCGCGGAATAAAAAGGATGAGCCATCGACAAGAATCAGGCGTTTAGCGGTGTGTTCGGACATGCTGGAAATATATTCATAGGAAGGTACGCGCACCATACAATGCGATCAGGCTTTCGGCAAGCGGGAAAAAGCGTCAACTAATGTGATCAGTTTGGAAAAAATCATATTTTAGCTGGCAGTAAACGTGCTCAGTTCGCAGATTAAAACGTCTTCCATTGTAAACACCACTGATAACTCTAGACTGCTTAGCGTGCGCACCAGCTTTATAGAAAATTTTTAACTGCTTAAGAGGTAATGAATATGAAATATCTTTTGGTTTTAACAAGTTTGCTTTCGTTTAATGTACTGGCAGCACCAGTCAACGTAAATAAAGCAGATGCCAATGCTATTGCTGAAGCACTCAATGGCATAGGCCAGAAAAAAGCGGAAGCGATTGTGAAATTCAGACAGGAACACGGTAATTTTAAATCACTGAATGATCTACAAAAGGTAAAAGGCATTGGCGAAAAAACGGCCATGCAAAATAAACAGGATATTTTGTTTAAAGATATTAAGGTGAGTAAAAAATAGATCAGATAACATAACAGGGAGTCTAGCAAGCTAGACTCCCTTTTTTATTCAAGAACGTCCGTAATTGTCATTAAAGCGGATAATGTCGTCTTCCCCTAAATAACTTCCCGATTGCACCTCCACCATTTCTAAAGGAATAACACCCGGATTTTCCAAGCGATGTGTCGTTCCCAGCGGAATATAAGTGGATTCATTTTCAGTCAATAACATCGACTCTTCACCCTTGGTAATTTTGGCGGTGCCTTTCACCACAATCCAGTGTTCCGCACGATGATGGTGTTTTTGTAAAGAAAGCTTGGCACCGGGTTTAACCACAATACGTTTAGTTTGATAACGCTCGCCATTATCTACTGAATGGTAATGCCCCCAAGGGCGATAAACCGTTTTATGAATGTCAGCTTCACTGCGTTTATCTGCTTTTAATTGATCGACCACTTTTTTAACATCCTGTACCCGGTCTTTGGCGGCGATCATCACCGCATCATCTGTTTCAACGACAACAAGATTGTCTACACCCACGGTTGCAATCAATTTACTGCTGGAGTGCAAAAAGGAATTTTTGGTCTCCAGAGAAATGACATCGCCGCTAATAGCATTTCCGTTAACATCTTTATCCCTCACATCCCATAAGGCAGACCATGACCCCAAGTCATTCCATTGTGCATCTAACGGGATCACAACGGCTTTATCAGTTTTTTCCATGACCGCATAGTCAATTGAGTCGGATGGGCAGGCGAGAAACTCTTCCTTGTTTAGACGAACGAAATCGACATCTCTTTCAGCATCTGAAAGGGCTTTTTTACAGGCATTCAGCATATCGGGGTTAAATGTCTCCAGCTCAGTTAAAAATGCCCCGGCTTTAAATGCAAACATGCCGCTGTTCCAGTAATAATCACCACTGTCCACATAGCGCTGAGCAGTGTTTAAATCCGGTTTCTCAACAAATTGCTACACATGAAAACTGTGATCATTAAAATTGGCCCCTGCTTTTATATATCCATAACCGGTTTCAGGTTCTGTCGGTACAATGCCAAATGTGATCAGGCTGCCCTGTTTTGCCAGTTCATTGGCTTTAATCACCGCACTTTGAAAAGATGAAATATCTGCGATGACATGGTCGGCAGGCAGGATCAGGATAACGTCATCCAGTGAATTCGCTGTAAGTGCTGCTAGCGCAACGGCCGGAGCGGTGTTCCTCCCGGCTGGCTCCAGAATGATGGCGGTCGGGTCGATGTTTATTTCGCGTAGTTGTTCCGCCATCATGAATCGATGGTTTTCATTACACACACCAATAGGAGGCTTGAGCCCTGGAATACCTTGAAGACGTAATACAGTATCCTGAAACATGGTGTTGCTTGAAGCCAGAGGCAGGAACTGTTTGGGGTGTTGTCCGCGGGATAAAGGCCATAAGCGGGTGCCGGATCCCCCCGACAAGATAACTGGAATCATAAAAATGTACTCCTGATGGTGTTAAAAAAGAAATAGCAAACAGGTTGATAAAATCTGTCGTTATGTAATCGTAATGTGATTTTAATATGACAGAATGTAAGATATAGCAGTTTTGTTAGTTCAATATGAAAATAGTTTTCCAATGTAGTAAGACAGTTTTTTCACAACCGGCTAACAGGCTGTTGAAAAACTAGTGCGCTTGCCAATTCGGCGTTAAAAAATGATTCAAAATGCTCATTTACTTGATGTAAACTGCACTTTTTCATCGCTTTTGCCTTGTCTTGACTACGCTCATCACGTTTTTCAACAAACTGCTAAGCTTTAAATAATAGGTTTAATTATAGGGTAGATATGCAAATAGATGTATTTAACGGTGATGCTGATGGAATATGCGCATTAGTGCAGTTACGTTTGGCAGAACCCAAAGACTCAACGCTAATTACCGGAATAAAAAGAGACATACAACTGTTAAAAAAGGTTGATGCCGGTGCAGGGGATTCGGTTACCGTGCTGGATATCTCAATGGAAAAAAACCAGGATGATTTACATCGACTGCTACAGGCAGGAGCCCGTGTATTTTATGTTGATCATCACCGCTCGGGCGACATTCCGCAGCATGAAAATCTGCAGAGCATGATTAACACTGATGCGTCTGTCTGTACCAGTTTGTTGGTGAATGATTATCTGCAAGGGAAATACGCAGCCTGGGCGGTGGCCGCCGCATTTGGAGATAATCTTAACAAGAGTGCAATCCAGGCTGCTCAATCATTGAATTTGACAGAAGATCAACTGGAGAAATTAAAGGAACTGGGCATTTGCATTAATTATAATGGCTATGGCAGTTCAGTTGATGATCTCCATTTTGCACCGGATCAACTTTTCAAAGAGTTGAGTAGCTATAAATCTCCCTTCGAATTCATGCAGAATAATGCCGATATCTATCATCAACTGGTTTCCGGATATACAGAAGATATGGCTAATGCGGATAAAATATCTGCCGAGCACAGTACTGATAAAGTGGCTGTTTTCGTATTGCCAGATGAAATCTGGGCCAGACGCATCAGTGGGGTATTTGGTAATCATTTGGCCAATCTGTTCCCTGAGCGGGCCCATGCAATTATCAGCAATAATAACAAAGGGGGCTATCAAGTCAGTGTGAGAGCACCATTAAGCAATCAAATTGGCGCCGATGATTTATGTTCTACATTTGCTACAGGTGGAGGCCGTAAAGGTGCGGCTGGCATCAATCACCTTCCAATGGAAGAACTGAACAAATTTGTTGCGCTATTTGAGCAGCATTATTAAACGCAGGAATCATAATGACACAAAAAAGCAGTAACACCGTCTGGCATCACGCGACCGTTGAGAGAGAACACCGGGAAAAACTTCATCACCATAAAAGTGTTGTGCTCTGGTTTACCGGCTTGTCCGGATCAGGCAAATCTACACTTGCCCATGCGGTAGAAGACCGGCTACATAAAATGTCGGTGTCAACCTTTGTGCTGGATGGTGACAATGTAAGGCATGGTTTATGTGGTGATCTTGGGTTTAATGACAAAGATCGTGTTGAAAATATCCGTAGAATCGGCGAAGTCGCCAAGTTATTTACTGAATCGGGGATTATTACGCTGACCGCATTCATATCCCCGTTTAGAACAGACAGGAATTCAGCAAGAAAACTAATGCCGCATGGTGATTTTCTGGAAATTTATTGTGAATGTCCGTTAGATATTTGTGAAACCCGTGATGTTAAGGGCTTGTACAAAAAAGCCAGATCTGGAGAAATCCCCTTTTTTACCGGCATTGATTCGCCTTATGAAGCGCCGGACAGAGCCGAATTAACGGTTCAGACCGGTACCAAACCTTTAGAAGAATGCGTGGATTCAGTCATCGAATTGCTGGTGGGGCGCGGTATTATTCCAAGTAAATAAGATGACTTCACAACGACCCGCAGTATTTCTTGATCGAGATGGCACGATCAATGTAGAAAAGAATTATTTGCATAAAATCACGGACTGGGCATGGATTCCCGGGGCAATTGATGCCATCAGAATCATTAATGAGACAGGTTATCTTGTTATCGTGATTACTAATCAATCGGGGATTGCGCGTGGATACTATGGCGAGGAAGATGTAAATCAGCTCCATAATCAGGTTGATGAACTTCTCGCAAAGGAAAATGCACATATAGATGCCTATTATTTCTGTCCTCATCACCCTGATATCAGCGGCGCATGTAATTGTAGAAAGCCTAGTCCAGGAATGATCATGACCGCGCAAGCAGAATATAACATTGACTTAAGCAAGTCATTGATAATCGGCGACAAAAGTAGTGATGTTGAAGCTGGGCGGAATGCAGGGATCGCACAATATCTTGTGGGAACAGGTTACGGGAAAATGCAGCAAGGCCTGGATTTGCCGCATTTTTGTATTAAAGAAAACATTTTAGATGCTGTTAATGATTTTGATTTTATAACGTCTTGATTATTTAAATCCCCTGAAGTGTCAGGTACGAGATAAGCACGGCGTTGAACGTGTAAGGAACCTCTGATTAAGTTGGTTAGCATTTAGCGACAGTTTTAGCAAGCTAAAAATAATTGGACTTGATCAGAGGTTCCTTAATTGCAGCCAGCTTGAAAAAACTGTTTTCAACAGTATTTTTGATCTTGCGATATTCGTGCATTCTCATTTACCAATAACGTTTTGCTGTATTAAATTAAAGTGAGTACGTTCTCCTTCCTGTTAAGGGGAAGGAGAAACAAACATCGGCTAACCAGCCATTACAGACCATGGTACAACGTGTGGCTACATTATCTGCTTTGGCGTTTAAAGCAAACCAATAAGGCCGCTAAAGCAGGCATAAATAATAAGCCGGCCGCGGGTATGGGTACCGCAGAAAACTCGATTGTAGGAGAAGCCCCGACCCCATCTACACTTAGAGGGTCACTGAATTGAAAAGACAAGAACTCTACAAATTGTGGCACGGATGTGGTGACATCCATTTGATACTGTAGTCCAATCCGCTGACCGGGATTTAATACACCCAAGTCAACCGATTGCAGACTAACCGGAATCTCTACGGAGTGCACCCCGTCAAAAACGGCCTCGATATCATCTCCGCCGGAAACAAATGTTGTACTTTGATCAAGCTCGCCGGATAGGGTTCCAAAAGACCGAAATACACTTCTGTCCGGAAAAAGAAAGTCCGCACCAGAAGTTGGAGAGTCATCAATAAACAAATTTAAATCATACTTAAGGGTTGCGCCAGGTGCAGCAGCAAGCACAAATTCGCCGCCATCAATGATGAAATTAGCTTTAATTCGTTGAGGTATTCCAGTGAAATTGACAATATCATCGTTAGCAATGACCACCTGAGTTTGCATACTGTGAGCATTTATGGATTGTGTTCCCTGAATACCATAATTACCGAAACGGCCTACACTCCCCGAAGCACTATATCCCGGGCCGGAAATGGCCGCGTTAAGTGCGCGATTGATCTGGTCGGGAGGGCCTGTAATGGCATCACTATCCCGATCTTCACCCGGTTCGCCAATACCTTGTTGTGGATCAAAATCGACAACAATTTGCTGATGAATTTCAGCCAGGGTCATATTTGAAAATGACAGCAAGATAATACATAGACCCAAAAAAACTTTCTTGGGAAAAAACTGTAGAAAAAATATTTTAAGCATAATTTACTCCATGAATACCCATGTCTAAGCTGAAATACTAACGCTGACAGCAATTACGTTCAATTAAAACTTTTCCTGGTGATGGCTTGATGATTTGTTGCTCGGCCATTTCTTTCCTAATGAAACAACGGGTACTATAGCTACGTTTTCAGCTTAAGAAAAACAACACAACATGAAAAGAATCCTGATCGTAGGCGGCGTAGCCGGAGGTGCGACGTGTGCGGCGCGTATCCGGCGTTTGTGTGAGCAGTGTGAAATCATCATTTATGAAATGGGTTCATATGTGTCCTTCGCCAATTGCGGTCTGCCGTATTTTATTGGCGATGTGATTGTTGAGGAAGACAAGTTGCTGGTCGCCACGCCGGAGCTGTTCAAAAATCGTTTTAATATTCAGGTATGTACGGACAGCCAGGTGACGGCGATTGATCGCGAGAATAAAACCATCGTGGTGCATAACCTTAAAAGCGGTAAAAGCCGGGTAGAGCCGTATGACGCCCTGGTGCTGTCCACCGGCGCAGAAGCCAAAAAACCGCAGATCGAGGGCATTGATCTACCGGCTATTTATGCCTTGCGTACCATTCCAGACAGCCGCAAAATTCGCGCGGCGTTACATGATATTAAACATGCGGTGGTGATGGGGGCGGGGTATTTGGGCCTGGAATTGGCAGAAAATCTGATTAAACGCGATGTAAACGTCACATTGATTCAATCGTCCGACCAGATCATGCCGACCCTGGACAGGGAAATGGCCAGCTTTATTGAAAAGCATGTCACCCAGCATGGGATGGTTTGTCAAACCAATGCGCAGGTAAAAAAGTTTACCCAAAATACAGATCAATCTCTGACGCTGCATTTGCAAGACGGCGAAACCCTGCACGCCGATGCGGTGATGATTTCGATTGGCGTGAAACCGCGCATCGCTTTAGCGCAACAGGCCGATCTGGAGATTGGTGAACTCGGCGGGGTACGGGTGAGCGATACCATGCAAACCAGTGATCAACATATCTGGGCGGTGGGCGATATGGTGGAAGTGCGTAATTATATCACCGGGCACTGGCAATTATTTCCACTGGCAGGCCCGGCCAATCGACAAGGACGACTGGCTGCCGCGCATATTGTTGATCACGAATCTGCCGGCGCATCCACGCACATGACCTATCGCGGCGTACAGGGCACGTCAGTGTGCGGCTTGTTTGATATGACGGTAGCAGCAACCGGCGTCACAGAAAAACAATTGCAGGCCGCAGATTATCAACATTACGAAAAAGTCTATCTGCACCCCGGTAACCACGTCGGCTATTATCCCGGCGCCAAACCCATACACATAAAGCTGATTTACGATAGCCGCGACGGACGCGTACTTGGCGCGCAAGCCCTGGGGGAATCCGGCGTGGCGCGGCGCATTGATGTCATTTCTGCCTATATTCAAATGAGTGCTACGGTGTATGATCTTGAAGAAGCGGAATTATGCTATGCCCCACAGTTTGGTGCCACCAAAGACCCGGTCAACCTGGCCGGCATGCTGGCGGCTAACCAGTTACGTGACAATCACCCGTTGGCACGCTGGGAAGAGTTGATGGAAAGTCATGTGCAGGTCGTCGAATCGGAGCAGCAGTAAGATGCCGAGCAATTGCTGTCACTGATTCTTGATGACCCTTACAGCCAGGCGCAGATTGTTGATGTGCGCACGGTGGCGGAATATGAGAACCACCATATTCCCCATGCGATCAACGTACCGCTGGACGAATTACGCAACCGCCTGCATGAGCTCTCGAGAGAACGCGAAGTCTGGGTCGTCTGCGGCGTCGGTCAACGCGCCTACAACGCCACCCGCATATTGCAACAGCATGGCTTTCAGGTGAAAAACCTGTCAGGCGGGATGAAAACCTATCAGGCATTTATGGAATGAGGACATTTCAATGTAACGTGCGATTACGAAGGAACCGCACGATGATTATTCTGATACGAGAAAATTTTGACTTCCTTGCATGAGGCTTTATAGTTAAAAAATGATTCACCAGCATTTTTATGGCACTCCATGGCACGATGCTAACGATTAAAGAAAAAATGACAGCAATTATCGAAGCGTTGCCAGACGCTGCGCCCTAAACTGAAATCATGAGTGAACCGGCATTCCAGCAAGTGGTTGAAAAAGGACGGGAAGATGTACGCCAGAGTAGCGTTATTGATAACGATGAAATGCAAGGTCGCATTGAATCATGGCAGAAACAAAATGGACTGTTGAGACCGTGGCTGGACTATCTGAAATATTTAAATATATTGCTCTGGAAAACCCTGTTGTTGTGAGAAAAATAGCTAATAACGCATTTCCAGGTCTACTTCAGGTATTACAAAAAACGTAACATTTTTCTCTACCTACCTGTATAAACTGAGCTGCATTCAGGACTATTTTTTAAAGCTTGGTCGATATGAAGAATTTTATTACGCTAATATTTTTAGCTTCACTTACTCCCTTCGCCGCAGGAAGTTGATATGTCTGTATACCCCACTTTCAACAACTTCACCATCGCCCACCAGCTCAAGCGCCGTATGCGCATAGTGGTGCCAGTACTGCGCAAGGATAAAGAGCGTTGTTATATTCTGGATATTCTGCTGCAAAAACGAGAAGGGGTTGAACAGGTCAAACTTGTCCCAACGATTGGTTCGCTGACCATTCATTTTGATCCGAACATTCTGCCCCCCAATAACCTGCTGATTTTGCTGGATTCGGTTATTCAGAATCTGGGGCAACAGCCGCTGTCCTCGATTGATGCCATCAAACAAAAAAACCGTCATGCCGGTCACCCTCTGCATGATGAGGTTTTCGGTATTGGCGGCATGAATTGCGCGTCCTGCGCGCTGTTTCTGGAGATGGTGCTGCAACGTCATCCGGATGTGCATCAGGCAAGCGTAAATTATCTATCGGAAACCGCACGGGTGACCACCTATCTTGATCATGCCACCCTGTTTGAGATTATCGACAGCCATGGTTATCAGGCATTTGCTATTGATACGCTGGATCAACGCAAACTGCGTCTGCACGCGGAAGAACAGCATTTACTCGACAGCAAACATCACTTGAGCTGGATGGGTGTCTTATCCGTACCGGTCGTCTTGCTGGCAACATTTGCTGGACGCTCACGCCCCTTGCTTGCTGTTCAGGCGGCATTGACCACGGCCGTGTTGCTGACGGGAGGGCGTGATATTTTTACCAAAGCCATTGCCCAGGCGCGCCAAGGCGCTGCAAATATGGACAGTCTGGTTGCCCTCGGTGTGTCTGCCGCCTATGGATACAGCCTGCCTGCCCTGATCAAACCTTCACGTCACGTTTATTTTGAAGCGGCCACGGCGATCATTGATTTTGTTCTGCTTGGCCGTTATCTGGAACAAATCGCCCGCCATAAGGCAATCAGCGATATCCACGAGCTGGTTAACCTGCAGCCCCAACAGGTCACTCGGTTGAGTGATGAAGGGAAGCAACATCAGGTGTTCGTAGAGGAGCTGCTAGAAGGAGACAGGCTGTTAATCCGGCCCGGTGAAAAAATTGCGGTGGATGGCGAAGTCATCAGCGGGTTATCCAGCGTAAATGAAGCCATGATTACCGGCAACAGCATGCCCAGCATCAAAGAAGCCGGGCAGACGGTATTTAGCGGATGCATCAACGGCAGTGGCGCACTGGAAATTCGCATTACCGCCGTTGGCAAGGATACCGTGTTACTCAATTTGCTGCATATGGTAGATCAGGCGCAGACCTCCAAAATGGCACTACAAAAAACCGTTGACCGCCTGGCGACCTTCTTTGTGCCTGCCACCCTGTTGTTATCCGCCGCGACCTTCGGAGGCTGGGTGATCAAAGGTGAAAAAATCGCCCATGCGCTGGCTAATGCGATTGCCGTAATGCTGATTTCCTGTCCTTGCGCCCTTGGCCTGGCAACACCCGCTGCCACCATGGTAGGCAGTGGACGTGCGGCACGACGCGGAATTTATATCCGCAATGGCGATGCACTGGAATCTGCTGCCACCATCGACACCGTGATTTTTGATAAAACCGGCACCATTACGGAGGGCCGTGCTGAAGTTACTGACTGGTTAAATGTCTCCATGCTGGAGGATAATCGTCTGTTGCAGCTGGCCGCTTCTGCAGAATCTCTGTCTGAGCATTTTCTTGGTCAGGCACTGGTGCGTCATGCTCAGCAGCACGCTATCGAACCATTAAAAGCCACCCGTTTTCACAACACACCGGATCAAGGTATCCGCGCCACGGTAGATAAACACAAGGTCTTCCTGGGCAATGAAGCATGGATGCAAAAATATAAATTCAATCTCGACAGCTTGCATGCATCGGCGAAAAAATTTGCCACCTTCGGCAACACACTGGTGTATATGGCGGTGGATGAGCATGCTGTCGGATTGTTTGCATTATCAGATCCGATCCGCATTAACGCAGCGCAGGTTATCAGCCAGTTACATGCACATCATATCCAAACATTGATGGTGACTGGCGACAGCGAAGCCGCAGCACACCATGTGGCTGAACAGCTGGGCATAGCGCATGTTGTTGCGCAGGCCGATCCACAAAAAAAACTGCAGGTTATCCGCGAGCTGCAACAACAAGGCCATCATGTTGCCATGCTAGGCGATGGCATTAACGATGCGCCCGCACTGGCTGCCGCCAACCTGAGTCTGGCCATTGATAAAGGTACCGATATTGCCATCGAATCCTCAGACCTGGTCCTGTTGCATGGCGACATTGGCAAAGTGCATGATGCCATTACGCTGAGCACCCAAACTTTGGGCAACATCAAACAAAATCTGTTTTGGGCGTTTGCCTATAATGCGGTGGCCATCCCCTTTGCTGTCGCAGGCCGGTTAAACCCCACGCTGGCATCGGCAGCCATGGCAATGAGCTCGGTCTCGGTGATCGCTAATTCGTTGCGTTTGAATCGTGAATGACAACGTCAATCATCACAGTGACTCGGATTCATAGTCACTAAAGCCTGTGGTTTCATCATCCTTTATAGGCTTTCATTGACAGGCCGTTAACCTGTCTCTGACACCTCGTGAACAACGGGCCCTGCGGCCAACACCTCCTCAGAACACCCCGCGGCATATTGCTTAAAATTGTCTTTAAACAACTGTGCCAGGTGTTGTAATTGGACGTCATAGGCGTGTTTATCTGACCAGGCAGCACGCGGAACTAGCGCTTGATCAGGAACGTCGGGGCATTGTGTGGGAACGGCAAAACCAAAGACCGGGTCAGTGACCATTTCCACCTGCTCCAACACGCCAGCATGGATAGCATCAATGATGGCGCGTGTGTGCTGTAATGCCATTCTCTTACCTGTGCCGTATGAGCCGCCCGTCCAGCCGGTATTCACCAGCCATGCCCTGGTATGATGCGCCTCCATTTTATCTGCCAGTAATCTTGCATAGTGAGCAGGGTGCCAGACCATAAACGCGGCACCAAAGCATGCCGAAAAGGTTGCCTGAGGTTCCTGCACGCCCATTTCGGTGCCTGCGACCTTGGCAGTATAACCACTGATAAAATGATACATCGCCTGAGCCGGTGTCAGCTGACTGACCGGAGGCAATACACCGAACGCATCTGCGGTCAAAAAAATCACATGAGACGGATGCTGTCCCACGCAAGGGGCTTTGATATTGGTAATGTATTCAATAGGATAAGAAGCTCGTGTGTTCGGTGTAATGGAAACATCGGTAAAATCTACATGATGACTGTCTTCATCGTACACAACATTTTCCAGTACCGTGCCAAAGCGAATCGCCTGGTAGATTTCAGGTTCACTCTCTGCTGACAAGTCGACACATTTGGCGTAACAACCGCCTTCAATATTAAATACGCCGTCATCTGTCCAACAATGCTCATCATCGCCAATCAAATGCCGTTTCACATCCGCAGACAAGGTGGTTTTGCCCGTACCGGATAAACCAAAAAATAACGACACATCGCCTCCATCACTGGCATTGGCAGAACAATGCATGGACAAGACATCTTGCTTTGGCATGATGTAATTCATTATAGTGAATACGCCTTTTTTCATTTCACCGGCGTACTCTGTCCCCAAAATCACAGCTTCTTTTCGCTCAAAGGAAAAATCAATACTGGTTTTTGAAGACATGCCACTGGTATAGCGATTAGCGGGAAAATGGCCGCCATTAAAAATCACATAATCAGGTTCACCAAACTCAGCCAGCTCGGTTTCATCGGGCCTGATCAGCATATTGTGCATGAATAAGGCATGATAGGGGCGCGTACAAATAATGCGTATTTTTATCCTATACTTCAGATCCCAGCCGACAAAACCATCAACAACGTATAACCGTGGCAAAGTATTCAAATAATCAATGGCCCGTTCTCGATTGACCATAAACGTATGCTCATCAAGTTTGATATTGATGGGTCCCCAGTCAATATCTGAGGTTGAATCCGGGTGGTCAACAATGCGTTTGTCTTTAGGACTACGCCCGGTTTTTTCCCCGGATCGCACAATCAGAGCGCCCGAATCAGCAATGGCAACCTCTTCGTATAGGACCGCATGCTGATACAACAAGGCAGGTGATGCATTGTAAACAACCTCTTCGATATCTATCGCGTATGCCTGTAACGAAACGGCTTTCATGTTAATTACTCCAATTATTCTGTTCACGTTGCCATATTTTGATCTAGATGGCCTGTTTTAACCAATAACAGGGCTCTTCTAATACATTGATCTTATATCAATACAGTTAAAGCTCACTCATTTTATTTCCCAATGGGGTCTTCACCCCATTAATTTCCTCTCTGTCCATAGATAAGATTTATCCCAAGTCAAGCGCAATCGGTTACATCAGCAACGAAGCACTTGATTTCACTTACTTATTAATGACACAGAGGATTTATCATGACAACGTATTCTCAACACACCGCTTATTCCGCATTTAAACCTGTTTTAGCCTTGGTTCTTTTCAGTCTGGTAGCGACATTGATGCCTGCCCAGGCAGAAGCAAAGTCTTGTAGAAAAGTTTATCTGGAGGTCAATAATCGCACTGGAAAAACCATGGAGCAGGCTGGCTGAAGCGGCTGGTGTGGGTGTGGTAGTAACGTGCGCGGTGCTAGATCAGGCCGCTGTTTCCTTGTTTAGGTAGTGTTGCGGTTCGTACCTCTCCCCAACCTACCGGGCTGTCTGTCATTTTATTTGATGCATGAACAATAAAAGGGTAGCATCCCCTTATACTCCCTTTTACTTTTAACGCCAAAACAAGTATGGCATGCGCATTGCTTATAAAACGTTCCTTTAACTTTACATCATTAAAATTATGATTACTAAAAATATTAAAGTCGCCTTTCCATTGCTTCTATCAATTTTATGGGCATCGCATCCACACGCCGCAATTATCACTGATGCCGGAACGACCGGTTTGGACTTGCAGGGCCTTGAATGGTTGACATTCGACGAGACCCTCGGTAACTCGCGCAAAAAAATTGAAGCTGGCTCGGGCGGGTTTTTTGCAAATGGATTTCGTTACGCAACCCGCAAGGAAACTGAAACACTTATCAATTCCGCATGGGGAGGTGTGCATTCTGGATGGTCCAGTAATAATTACCAAGGAGCAAATGCCTTTATCACATCGTTTGGCGTTACGTTTAATTCCACATATGATGTATTCGTAGGTCACGAAGGCACAGCTTTCATTTTCGGTGCTGCATCTGAATGTTTTTCTAATGCTATTTATTCATGTCTAGGGACTGTAAAATCAGCATTGTCGATCACAACGGCGATCGATGCTCACAATATTATCGAAAAGAAAACAGAATTGGCGTTCGATATAAACATCGATCCTGTCGGTTTCATTCATGAATATTACGGCGCGGATTTTGGCTATGGACCATGGAATTACGAAGCGGAGAATAACCTAGAGCACCCAGAGTTAGCTTCTTTATTAGTTAGAGATCCATCCCTCGTCCCTTTACCTCCTTCGTTTTTGCTTTTTATACCTGGCTTGTTCGGGCTAATGGGGCTTCATTACAAGCAGTCACGTTCGGTAGCGTAACCTTCAACCCTGACTGCACCAACACTGCCAGTATTTAACATACTGAAAACAAATAGGAGGGGACATTTTTTCCCCTATTTTTTTGCTATTTTCTTTTTCTCGCTATTTTCTCAAGCATTTGCTTTGTTAGGGCCGTACGGCTATTATGTACGGAATAGCCGTACGCAACAGAGGATCTTTCAATGGATACAGTGAGTGTAAATAAATTCAGGGACCACATGAAAAGATTTGTAGAACAAGTGGTTAGCCAACACGCGCCTATAAAAGTAACGCGCCGTGCCGGAGAGGATTTTGTAGTGGTGAGTGCCGATGATTGGGAGCGCGACCAAGAAACATTATATGTATTACAAAACAGTGAGTTAATGAGGCAAATAGCGGGCTCAATGGGTACCCATAAAAGTGGAAAAGGGTATAAACCAACCGCCGAAGAAGTTGATGAGATCACTGGTGTTTGAAGGCAATACATGGGCTGCTTACGAAGAACTCAGGCAGAAAGATAAGAAGTTGCACAAAGCTCTTTGCCGGGTGCTGAAAGAGATGCTGCGCGATGATCCTGCCACTGGAACTGGTAAGCCTGAGCCTTTGAAACATAAGCTCTCAGGTTTATGGTCACGGCGAATTAGCCAAAAAGACCGTGTTATTTACCAATACGATGATGACTACGTTTTTATCTTTGCTATCGGTGGTCACTATGACCAATTTTAAATCCTAACGCTGAATTCAGTGGCCGCTGGCAGATATATGATGAACTCTGCAAACACACCGAATTTTGATAAAAAAGCTGAGCTGCCAGAGGTCGACTGGAGTTTTTTGTTAGCACTATTTTTTACATGGAACATCGAAGTCAACATGATAGTGTTCATCATGCCTTACCCATGACCTTTTCTTTGAAAATTGAATATGTTTTTTAAGATATTCACCATGTTTTGTTTGCATTAAATAGGGTTGCAGCTTTGGATCAAATATTACTCGCCATAGACCAACGCCATTATCTTTTGCTACTGAATGAAGGCTTACAATATGAGCGGCTAACGCCTCATAATCAATTTTAAATTCTTCATACTTTCCAACAGCATCAAATTCAATAGAATAACCCAGTTTGTTAAAAAAATGTGTTGGTAAATGGACTGATTTTCCTTTTTCATTTACCACTGGAACCATAAAATCCACTGACAAACCATTTCTGTGTGTTTTATGGGGCTTAAATTGTCCTCCTTGCTGGAACCCAGTTTCTGCATATTTATAGACTTTCGCTGGTGTTTCAGTTTCAAGACGTTTGTAAGAATCTTGAATAATTTCTTTAACTTTTGAGTGAACATAGGTTCTACCTAATATTTCGGCAGTATTACTATAACTAACAAAATTTTTACCTCTACTTGGAAGTTTAACTCCCCCCTCTAACCTTCCATTTGATGTAGTTCCATAGCAAATACTTTCATTTGCTAAGGCTGATGAACTTAAAATAAAAATCCCTATATATTTCCACATTTCTCTATAGTGCTAACGTCTTAATATCTTATCTCGTACCCACCTGGGACGGTGGGTACGAGAAAATGCAAAAGGGTAGCGTCCCCTTTTACTTGGTATGTTTAGCTTGTTTTTCGTGCACTATTATACTGGAAATAGACTGGGAAAATAGGGGAAATAGGGGACGGAAATAGGGGACAGACCACGGAAATAGGGGACAGACCACGTTTAATAATCGCTGGCGTTCAAAATTCATTAAAAACACCACGGTGGCCAAAGGCAGAAGCTGGACCAAATAACTGCGTTTACAGAAAGTTGGTGGGGACAAAACCCGGGTAAAGGTGCAGTATAAAGTCAAGAAAAAAGGCTGGGGATGGTCGAAGCTTAAAAGCAAGGAAAGCAAACCAAAAGTCTGTAAAGACGGCATGCGCTTTTCAACTTCATTATATTGACCGAATAGCACCGAATCTTTGGAACAGGGACGTTCCAGAGGTCTCTGGGTGATAAAGTTTCTACTCATTGTTTTATTCCCTCGACTGTTATAATCAATTTTTTTTATAGCTGAACATTTCAAGGAAGCCTTGATGACTTTTCTTAACAAAACTCATTTGTTCAATATGGTTTTGCAACGACCCTTTCAGAAAAGTGTTGTAATAGGCATTTGCTGCGTGATTCTAAGTAGTTGTGCAACGAATAAGGAGCCCGTTTTCCCCGATGCAGCAACACATAAACTGCAGCACGTAGAGGTAAAAAAAATTGTGCCTAAACCGCTTGTGCAGAACGCCGTGGCGGAATGTGAGGCAATAAATGTAAAAGTCAGGAATTTGACTGGGCGTGAAATTAATATTGTTGGCGTCGAATTTTATGATTATAAAAATCACGATTGGCGACCCGTCAATATAAGCAAAGCTACCGTCTCACGAGGAAAAGGTTGGAATCACTATCTTGAATTACAAGACGTTAACGGCAACAGGACAAGAGCAAAAATCAACTACCTGGTTAAACCAAGATCAAAATCCGGTAGTAATGAACCTATACTAAAAACGGCAGAGACTAAGCCCAAAACGTGCTCTCAACTTACCCGGTTTTTTAAATCTGTGCGATGATCTTAACCTTAAAACACCTGCTTACCACACACTCTACAGTTCGCATTCTTCTTCAAAGACAAACTGTTAAATTCCATCGTCATCCCGTCAATCAATAGCAGACGACCCACCAGTGTTGTGCCGGTACGGGTAAGTTGTTTGATGGCTTCCAGTGCCTGAATGCTGCCGACCAGTCCGGTGATGGGCGAGATGACACCATGAGTTGCGCAGTTTTGCGCATCTTCCCCTGACTCATTATATAAACAGTGATAGCAGGGGCTGTCATTTTTACCTGGGGTAAACACGGAGACCTGCCCTTCAAAGCGTATTGCCGCACCGGACACTAACGGGGTGTGCTCGTTCACGCAAGCCTGATTGATAGCAAAACGCGTCGCAAAATTATCTGTGCAATCGAGCACCAGGTCTGATTGTTGTACGGCTGCGTCCAGCGCCTCACCCTCTAGTCTTTGCGTTTTTGCATTGATGCGTGTATCGGGATTGATTTTTTTTAATGTATTGCGGGTTGAAATCACTTTATCTGTCCCAATATCGTCCGTGTAATGCGCAATCTGTCGTTGCAAATTGGATAAATCGACCTGATCGTCATCATAAATGCTGATCTGGCCGATACCGGCCGCCGCAAGGTAAATTGCGGCAGGGCAACCTAAGCCACCCGCACCAATAATGAGAATGTGGCTGTCTAATAGTTGCTGTTGGCCCTCTATATCAATTTGCGGCAGCATGATCTGGCGACTGTAGCGTAAAAGTTGCTCGTCATTCATGAGTTATCAGGTGTCGAATAAAGCGCCAGATAATGCCAAAGAACTTGACAGAGTGCAAAAGCTGGTTATTATTAGCACTCATTACTAGCGAGTGCTAATAATTTTATTTTATCTTTTTTAAATTGTTAGGAGGCATTGATGAATATACGTCCGTTACACGACCGAGTCATCGTTAAACGCGTTGCTGAAGAAACCACAAGTGCAGGCGGTATCGTACTGCCAGGTTCGGCAACTGAAAAACCAAGCGAAGGCGAAATCCTGGCTGTCGGCAATGGCAAACAGCTGGATAACGGCGACATTCGCGCGTTGGAAGTTAAAGTAGGTGACAAAGTGTTGTTTGGTAAATACTCAGGCACTGAAGTGAAAATCGACGGCGAAGAGCTGATCGTTATGCGCGAAGAAGACATCATGGGTATCCTGGGCTAAGCCGGGTTTTTAACTAACCATTTATAGAAAAATTAGGAAATAAAATGGCAGCAAAAGACGTAAAATTTGGCGGCGATGCCCGCACATTAATGGCCGCAGGTGTAAACATTCTGGCCAATGCAGTAAAAGTCACCTTGGGCCCTAAAGGTCGTAACGCAGTTTTGGACAAAAGCTTTGGCGCACCGACAATTACTAAAGACGGTGTCTCTGTCGCCAAAGAAATCGAATTAAAAGATAAATTCGAAAACATGGGCGCGCAAATGGTTAAGGAAGTGGCTTCACAAACGTCTGATGTCGCCGGTGACGGAACGACAACAGCGACAGTTTTGGCACAATCAATTGTGAATGAAGGTTTAAAATCAGTGGCAGCGGGCATGAACCCGATGGATCTGAAGCGTGGTATTGACCTGGCCGTAACGGAAGCCGTCAAAGCGGTTGAAGCGGCAGCCACACCGTGTGCAGACAGCAAAGCAATTGCTCAGGTAGGCACTATCTCTGCCAACTCTGATGAGTCTGTCGGTACTATCATTGCTGAAGCGATGGAAAAAGTCGGTAAAGAAGGGGTCATCACTGTTGAAGAAGGTTCTGGTTTAGACAACGAGCTGGACGTGGTGGAAGGTATGCAGTT
>SPJL01027762.1_pt1 | contig 20275 bp, 19 predicted proteins | sample 3741751 | NCBI WGS metagenome assembly SPJL01 (sample SAMN10925998, study PRJNA522277) | cold seep metagenome | isolation source: Elba SIP-enriched marine methane seep metagenome, extraction at timepoint T3 | place: Italy: coast of Elba, Mediterranean Sea | reverse complement strand
CGGGTTCTTGAGCCACCTTTATGTGCCCGCTCCGAAGAGCGGATATGCGGATATCTCGGTCTTGGAGCCGGGTTGCCTTGTCGAAATCGACGCCCAGGGAACCGTTCGGAAAGATCGCTATTGGGATATGGCGGCGGTCGCGTCGCAGCCGCTAGACACCATGGAGGATCAAGACGCCATTGAGGCGATGGAAGAGGTTCTCTCGCTTGCGGTCTCGCAGCGGATGGTCGCCGATGTTCCGCTGGGGGCTCTCCTCTCCGGCGGTGTCGATAGCTCTGCTGTTGTCGCCCTGATGGCCGCGACCTCGGATCGGCCAGTGAAGACCTATACAATCGGATTTGATGCGGCAGGCTTCAATGAAGCGGATCAGGCGGCTGCCGTCGCCAAACATTTGGGGACGGAACATCGGACGCTGACGCTTAGCCCTGATGATGCGCTCGACCTCATCCCCTCTCTGCCGGATTGGTATGATGCACCTTTTGCGGATTCGTCTGCGCTGCCGACCTATCTGGTCAGTCGTATGGCACGCGAAGAGGTCACTGTTGCCTTGAGTGGCGATGGCGGAGACGAGGTTTTCTTCGGATATAACCGGCATCGCGCCCTAGCAGCGCTTGAGGCCAGGGCTGGCGCTATTCCCCGCCCCCTGCGTCGTGCCGTTGCCGGCGCGATGGCGGCGGTTCCGGGCAGTGTCTATGACGGCTTGGCACAGTTCATTCCGGAGGGTCGCCGACCGCGCCTCGCCGGTGATAAGGCGCATAAGCTCGCCACGGCGCTTTCCGCCCGGAACAGACATGATCGATATCTGGGGGTCGTCAGTCATTGGGCAGATTATCCGGGTTTAGAGGGAACAACCCTGCCGGATGCGCCGGGTGGCCTCGATCCCTCTGCGGAAGCAGCCTATTGGGATAGCCGAACCTATCTGCCGGACGATATTCTCACCAAGGTCGACCGGGCCAGCATGGCGGTCAGCCTGGAAGCACGTGTACCGCTGTTGGACCATCGGGTGGTTGAGCTCGCCTGGCGACTGCCAACGCGCTTCAAGCTTCGGGATGGCCAATCGAAATGGTTGTTGCGGCAGGTCTTGTATCGGCATGTTCCCAAGGCCCTGATCGATCGGCCAAAGAGCGGCTTCGCTGTTCCTTTGACCGCGTGGTTGACCGGTCCATTGCGGGAATGGGCGGAAGAGCTTTTGTCGCCTTCAGCGCTATCAAATCACGGTCTTTTGGAAACCGCACCGGTCCGAAAAGCCTGGGATGATCTGATTGCGGGCCGGGGAAATCGGCAGGAAGATATCTGGGCTGCCCTTATGCTCCAGGCCTGGGCCGGGCGTTGGCTATAGGATAGACTGGCACCGTTATGACCGCTGATACGCATATCCTTGTCGTCGATGATGATGATCGCCTGCGCGATCTTCTGCGGGATTACCTGCGCAAGGAAGGCTTTATGGTGACAGGGGCTGCAGACGCAGCCGATGCCCGGGCGAAAATGGCGGGGCTGCATTTCGATCTGATCGTTCTGGACATCATGATGCCCGGAGAGACCGGATTGGAATTCGCCGCCTCCCTGCGGCTTTCCAATCGCACCCCGATCCTTAAGCTAACGGCGATGGGGGAAACGGAATCGCGCATTGCCGGGCTGGAAGCGGGGGCTGATGACTATCTGTCGAAGCCTTTCGAGCCCCGCGAGCTTGTTCTGAGAATTCAATCCATTTTGCGCCGGGCACCGGAGCCGGAAGCGCCGATGTCGGCAGCTCTGGTCGAAATTGGGCAGTTTCGTTTCGATTTGGCGCGGGAGCTGTTATTGGATGGCGATACGCCAATGCGTCTTACCACAACCGAAACCGCTCTGTTACGGGCCTTGGCAAGCGAGCCCGGCCGGATCATGAGCCGTGAAGAGCTGACACAGCTTTGCGAGATTGAAGGCGGCGACAGGACTGTCGATGTTCAGGTGACGCGCTTGCGACGCAAGATTGAGCCGGACCCCCGATTGCCGCGCTATCTTCAGACAATTCGCGGTCGCGGCTATGTTTTGAGGCCTGATTGATGGCGCATTCCGACAGCATCAGGAACCGCGCATTAAGTTGGGTGCGGATCGTCCGTATCTTCGTTAAGGGGCTGTTGCCACGCACCTTGTTCGGACGCGCCTTGATGATCATCGTAACGCCGTTGATCCTGCTGCAGGCGGTGTCGGCCTGGATTTTCTACGACAAGCACTGGGATACGATCACGTGGCGGCTGGCCTCCAGCCTGGCCGGGGACATCTCCTATGTCTTGGAGGAAATGCACCGCGTCCCGGACGAAACCCAGCGTATCTTCAATATGGCTTTGCGGAATATGGAGCTGACCCTAACCCTCCATCCCGGTGAGATTCTGAAGAACGAACGGGATCACGAGGATGGCTTATTGGATCGCCTGCTCTCCGCCGCCCTGTTGGAACGCATTCAACTGCCGCATATGATCGATAGTGCGAAGTTTACGGAGAAAGTCATCATCGACTTCCAGCTTGCGGATGGGGTGTTGAAGGTGGTGGTTCCCGGAAGCAGGCTGTTTAGCTCCACGACCTATGTCTTCATCATGTGGATGATTGGAACATCGCTGATCCTGTTTGCTGTCGCCTCGATTTTCATGCGCAATCAGGTCAAGCCGATCCGCCGTTTGGCGCTCGCCGTGGACAGCTTTGGTAAGGGTCGTGAGCCGGAAGAAGATTTTAAACCGGAAGGCTCAACAGAAGTTCGTCAGGCAGCCAGCGCCTTCAACCTGATGTCGGAGCGTATTCGCCGCCAAATCCGTCAGCGCACAGATATGCTGTCCGGGGTCAGCCATGATCTCCGCACCCCAATTACACGGATGAAGCTGCAGCTCGCCATGTTGGGGGAAAGTCCGGAGACAGCGGAGCTCAAAGCCAATGTCTCCGAAATGGAGAAGATGATCGAAGGCTATCTGACCTTCGCACGGGGTGAGGGGTCGGAGAAATCAGTCGAATGCGATCTGACGGAACTGGTGTCTGACATCGGCGCGAAATGGCGTGCCGGGGCCATATCGATCGACTGCCATGTTGAAGGCTCAATCGTCACTTGGCTGAAGCCTGAAGCCTTCCGTCGATGTGTCGACAATCTGATCGCCAATGCCAATCGCTATGGTGAGAATATCTGGCTGCGCTGTGGACGCCGGGGTGATGCGGTCGAAGTCTCCGTCGATGACGATGGCCCAGGCATCCCTGAAGACCAGCGCGAAGATGCCTTCCGGCCTTTCTATCGTTTGGAAACATCACGTAATCCGGCAACCGGTGGTACCGGGCTCGGTCTGTCATTGACCCGGGATGTGGTACGCGCGCATGGCGGCGAAATCTTCCTGGAAGACTCGCCCCATGGTGGGTTGCGCGCCCGCATTAGATTGCCTGTTTGAGTTTGCCGTAACTCTGTTTAGTCTCGCCTGCCGTTCGACAGTGTTAAAATCAGTGGAGCAGATCGATGTCCCTTCCCGCGACCCAAGAATTCCCGACTTTCGTGACCCATCTTGAATGCTCGATGACGGGGGAGCGGTATGAAGCGGACACGCCGCATGGTCTTTCCTCTGCTGGGAAGCCCATACTGGTCCGCTATGATCTGGAGGCCCTGAAAGGGGCGCTGGATAAGGAGACACTGGCGCAGCGGACCGGCGGGTTCTGGCGATATCGCGAATTTCTGCCGGTGCGGAAGACAACCAATGTGATTTCGCTTGGCGAGGTGATGACGCCACTCATGCCCTTGGATGGCATGGCGGAGAAGCCGGGCACTTTGATCGTGAAGGATGAAGGCCGCTTGCCGACGGGGTCTTTCAAGGCGCGGGGCTTGGCGCTTGCGGTATCCATGGCAAAGGAATTCGGGATTAACCATCTTGCCATGCCGACCAATGGGAATGCCGGGGCGGCGATGGCGGCCTACGCCTCGCGCGGTGGGATGCGAACGACGATTTTCTGCCCAGCCGATACACCGGAGGTCAATGTGCGGGAAATCGCGCTGCAAGGCGCCGATGTCTATCGGGTCAACGGTCTGATCAATGATTGCGGAAAGATCGTTGGTGAAGGGAAAGCCGCGACGGGCTGGTTCGATGTCTCAACCTTGAAGGAGCCCTATCGGATCGAAGGCAAGAAGACCATGGGACTGGAACTTGCCGAGCAGCTTGGCTGGCGCGTGCCGGATGTGATTTTCTATCCGACGGGTGGCGGGACCGGTTTGATCGGTATGTGGAAGGCATTTGATGAGCTGGAGCGGATGGGCTGGATCGGCTCCAAGCGGCCGAAGATGGTTGCGGTCCAGGCAACGGGATGCGCGCCCATCGTCAAGGCCTGGGAAGAAGGCGAGGAACACGCTCCACTATGGGAAAATGCGCATACGGAAGCGGCTGGCATCCGTGTGCCGATCGCGGTTGGTGACTTCCTGATATTGCGGGCGGTGCGGGAGAGTGACGGCTGGGCGCAGGCGATTGATGACCCGACCATCATGGATGCCCGTGATCGGGCTGCAAAAGACCACGGCATGCTGCTTTGCCCGGAAGGGGCGGCAACCCTGGCGGCCTATGAAGCCGCGCGGCGTGATGGCCGGGTCTCCGCAGATGATGAATGCGTCCTCTATAACTGTGCGACGGGCCTCAAATACCCGATGCCGGGCGCCGACCAAAGCCTGGATAGACATCAGACGATTGATTACGGGCAGTTCTGATTTCGCCAAGCCGGGGAAAAACCCTATATCGGGCCGGCGAGACGGCCACGTTTCGCGACCTTTTGGGCATCGCGGACTTGGACAAGGGTGCGGACCAGGACCGCACCCATGATCAAGGCACCGCCGATCAGACCCCATTGTGAGGGGACTTCATTGACGAATAGCCATACCCAGATCGGCCCCAGAGCAAACTCCAAAAGCATGAAGAAGGTTAGTTCTGCGGCCACCAATAGTCTGGATGCAGCGACGAACATGACACTTCCCGCTCCGGACAGTACACCGCCCCAGATGAAGCACATCAGGATATCCCACCAGGATATGCTCCAATCACCGATGCGCATCGCAAGGGCTATGGTGCACAGCATGAGGCTCGATGTTACCAGTGCCGGTAACATGTCGACGTTACGGTTTCGTCGGATAATGACGGCATAGGTTGAAAAGCCGATGGCGGTGAGCAAGGCCATGGCATTGCCGTAGAGGGATCCACCGCCGAGCCCCTCCATTTGCATGACGCCGATCCCGGCCGCGGCGACGACCATGGTGATGACCGTGATACGCTTCAGCGGTTCACGCAGGAAAATCCAGGCAAGCGCGGCTGTGATAAACGGGATTGCGGACAGCGTGAATAAGGAATTTGCGATGGTCGTGCTGGTGATCGATTGCATGAAGGCAACGCCGGCAACTGTCAGGAAGCAGGCGCCGACGAAACCGGCGCGGCCGATCTGCCTGATTTTTGGAATCACGCGCGTCCGGTAACGGAAAATCAGGACCAAACCGGTCACCAGCAAGGTAGAGGCGCCGCGGTAGATGTTGAGCTGCCACGCGTCCGCATCTTCGATGTTACGTGAGATCAGGCCCCCGAAACTGATCATGACCGAACTGAAGATGATCAGGCTCATCCCGAAAAGCCGTGCTCGGTTATCAGGGGCGTCCGATTGGGTATCGGCGCCGGCAGGCGTGGTGACTTCCTCACGCGGCGCCACTATCCAGTATCCTTTACGCGATTATATCTCTTCTACCGGCTTATCACCGAAAAGGACTGGCGACTATTGAATTATGGTCACGAATAATTCGCCAGTATCTGCGCTACCATCAGGTCGAGATGCCCGCCGCCACCGTTCTTGAAAAGGGTGATCTCATCGTCACCTGAGCGCCCAGTCGCCCCTTTGGCCAGTTCGAAGGCATCCGCGCGAATATCCGATTGTTGGATAGCCCCTGCCTTCATGGCTTGAGAGATTTCCCCGCATTCTTGCACGGCGCTCCAACGGGAATCGACAAAAAGGGAGCAGCGCTGCAACGCTTTAGCGTCACATTCGCGCATGTCCTTGCGGAAGCTCCCCACCAGATCCAAATGCGCGCCGGGCTTTAACCAGTCACCTTGGATGACCGGCTCGGTTGCCATGGTCGCGCAGGAAATGATGTCCGCCGCACGGGCTTCCCCTTCAATATCGGATGTGGCGCTGATTTCAATTCCTGCCAAGTCCATGGATGCTGCAAGGGCTTCTGCACGGGCGGGCGACCGATTCCAGATTGATACATGGCGCAGGCTCGGACGGGCTGCCAGATGCGCCATGATCAGATGCGGTGCCATGGCGCCGGCCCCAACCATCAGCATGCGTTCCGGATTTGGGGGGGCCAGGATCTTGGCACCCATTCCTGAGTCCGCCGCTGTTTTGCGAAGGGTGATCGCGGTGCCGTCTGCCACCATGACCGGCCGTCCATCCGTGCCATCGAACATCACCACCACCGCATGAACAGATGGCAGGCCGGAGCCGTTCTTTTCATTGTTGGGAAAGACTGTGACCAGCTTTGCCGCTGCGGCTTCCCCATGGCGCCAGGCAGGCAGGCTCAGGAAATAGTTCGTCTCGCCGGACGGATCCGGCGTATCCATGACAACGGACTTTTGATCCTGCACATCGCGTTTGTGGTGTTCGATCAAATGATCAATCAGACTTGGATAATCGAGGGCGGCGTGGACAGCCTCCGCATCAAGGAATTTCATGGTATTGCCTCTCAGATGCTTGTCGGCCTGTTCAGGTTAGCTGATCTTTGGCCAGGTGTCGGATAGCTTGTAGCCGCCGGGCCAGGGATCCTCCGGATCCAGCATCAATTGCTTCGTTTCGGTAACCCAGGCGCGACCGGTCAGCTCAGGGGTGATCGCTGGTTTCCCTGCGACTGTTGTTTCTTCGAGGATACGACACTCGAAGCGGCTGTCGATGATCGAAATCCCTGTGAAACGTTCCCCGATCTCCAGCATGCCCTTCGCGCGAAGAACCGCCATGCGGGCTGAACACCCGGTGCCGCAGGGCGAACGGTCGAGTTTTCCGGGCTGGATCGCAACAGCGTTACGTCCGGTCTTTACACCGTCAATGATTTCGACCGGTGCGGCGATTTCACAGAAGGAGATATGATCCCATTCCGGCTGTTCCGGATGGCTGAAACCAAGTTGTTCATTCGCGGCCTTGGTGATCTTGACGCCTGTTTTGGCGAGATCGCGCGCTTCATCCGGCATAATTGCAAAGCCCAACGATTTGGCATCGGCAATGACAAAGCTATCGCCGCCATAAGCCGTATCGACTTGGAGTGTCCCAATTCCCTCAACCTCGATCATGGCATCCATCTTATCGACGAAGGACGGGACATTGCGGATTGTCACGGACTTGGCCTTGCCATCCCGACAGGCAACCCGCGCTTCGACCAGTCCGCCCGGTGCCTCTAGGCGGATCAAGGTCTCCGGTTCTTGCATCGGAATGATGCCGGTATCAACAAGGACCGTTGAAACGCACATGGAATTGGACCCGGACATGGGCGGGGTATCCTCCGGCTCCATGACGATCCAACCCATATCCGCATCGGGATGTTTTGGCGGGACCAAAAGATTCACATGCCGGAATACCCCGCCCCGCGGCTCTTTCAGAACAAAAGCGCGGAGTGTGCCATCCTCGGCAATGTGGCGGCGTTGATCCCAAATGGTTTCCCCAGGCGGTGGTTTAACACCGCCCACGATGACATCCCCGACCTCACCTTCTGCGTGACAGCCGACGATATGAATGATTTTGCTGCTTCTCATGAAGGGCAGGATGACGATGAACCCACGATCCCACAACAGAAAAAGAAACCCCCAAGACCAAGGTCTTGGGGGCAAGTCGAACAGGGAGGCTTCACGTCTGGGAGACGTATGGCCGAACCGGATGGGATGTCGGGTTCGGCGGGCGCTGGGGGGCAGCGCCTGAAGCACTTTGGATATAGTGGTGCGATGCACAAAAAACCAGAGGGGTAAATTACAGCCCTACCATGCAAAAAATGCATGGCTTGAGGAGGGGTTGTTTTAAGTCATTGAATTTAAATTATAAACTTGCGAATCGGGCACGGGCGCCCCGTTCGATACCGGCGCAAATCAGTCGATCCAATTCCAATTTCTGGCGCAGGAGTTGGAGCAGATTGATCTCTTCTTCCGCCGTATGGAGGTCCGCTGCAGCAACCTCAATCGCAAGCGCATAGGCCGTTTCCCGCAGCACCGGTGGCAGGGCAATATAGACCCGATCCAGGATGATCTCGATGCCGTTTTCGTCGCTGAGAAACTCCAGGCATTCGCTCATCGTCTCAGACAGACCTGATACGTCGTAGTCCTGGAACGCCGGAAGGCGAACAATGATATGGCTGATGGCATCGACTTCCCGATTGCTGATTTCCGCATCCGCAGCGGACATGACGACCATGCAATAGATAAGCGCTTGTTGATGTGTCAGCATGGTTTTCTCGGAAGCTCCTATTGATAACCTCAGGCTGTTTGGTGCCTCAGGGTGAGTTTGTCTCAGGTGACGTTTGATCCATTGTCGCAGGTTCAAATATGGCACGGGCAGGCTGAAGTGCAAGCAGCACCGGGATGGCTTTTGATTGTAGGCTTCCACTCGACAAGTGATACTGGGCGACATAGGCTCGCGGAGTTCCATTCTACGGCGCGGAATTCTCGGCACCACCCATGCAAGCACTTATTGATGTTTCTTTACCCGTATTTGGGATCATGTTCGCAGGCTTTCTCTGCGGGCGTTTGAAACTATTGGGCCAGGACAGCACCGCCGCATTGAATGGGTATGTCTATTTCGTGGCTTTACCGGCGCTGTTCGTGGGCGCCACCGCTGCCGCCCCGTTTGAGCGCATACTCGACGCACCATTCCTGATCGGCTTCCTGGGTGCTCAGATCGCGGTCTTGATCATCTCGGCTCTTTTGGCGCGCGTGATGTTCTGTAAGACGCTGGGGGAAGCCGGTATGCATGGTAGCTGCGCGATTTTCTCCAACACGGGATATATGGGTATCCCCCTGCTTTTGACCGCTTTTGGGCCCAAGGGCGCAGTGCCGGCGATTCTGCTATCGCTCTGTGTCGGGCTGGTTATCTTTTCGATCACAACGGCAATTCTGGAAGTAAATAAGGCGCGCCAGTCCGTGTCCGAAAATGCCCAGCAGCCCGGCCTGGCCAGTATTCTCCTAAACGCAGTATGGGCCGCTTTGCGCACGCCGTTGGTTATTTCGGCGGTTATCGGAATAGTCTTATCCGCCTTTCAGGTACAAATACCAAAGCCGGTGGGAACCTTTCTCGATCTTTTGGGCGCAACTGCTGGTCCTTGTGCGCTTTTTGCCATGGGATTGTTTCTGGTTAGCCAGTCGGTCTCTCGTGGCGCAATGGAAGTCACTTGGGTGACGGCTGTGAAGTTGTTGCTTCACCCATCCATCGCATGGTGGGTTTCAGCTGTATTGCTGGAACTACCGCGAGAGCAGGTCGGCTATATCGTGATCATGTCCGCCTTGCCCTGCGGCAGCTTGATGTTTTTGTTGGCGGAACGCTATGATGTCTATGTACAGCGTTCTGCGGCAGTGATCCTGGTGTCGACCGTTATCTCCATCGTGACAGTCAGTGCTGTTTTGGAGTTGTACTTGAGCTAGGGCGCCCGTCGGCTAGACGTGCCCTCTTAGGTCCAAAGCGCGTTTATATCTGCGGCTTCGATCGCAATGGCCGGCACGTGCATTTCGCCTGGATTCTTCCGCTCCGTCAGCATCACAAGTATATGTTCGACTGTATTGCCGGTTCCAAATGGCAGGAAAACTCGTGAATAGACTTGGGTGTCTTTGTCATAGCGTTCCGGGATTGCGAGATACAGGGGGCGTCGATGTTTCAACACCGCCTTATAGGAAGAAAGGGCCTTAGTCTTCTGTTCGTCCGGCCACTCGCTTACAACGCGACCAGTCCGTTCGTGGGTTTGTTGGCTTGAGTAGCGGTTGGAAAAAATCAGGTATTTGAAATCGGTGCCGTTATTCATTGGCTGGACAAGGTGCAACCAGGGAAGCCACCGCCATATGTCTTCGACGACAAAATCCGCACGTTGCGGCATGTCCCGCGCGCCCGTCAGATCAGCCCAGAATTTGATTAAAGCGATTTCCTCAGGAAGAATTATCTTCCGCCAATCCGTTGACTTCCCGAACACGATTTCTCTCCCAGAAAACCGGTGCTACATTAGAACTCTGATGGGGTGATGTCGATCCAAGTCTTTTTGCCTCTGCTCTACACTTGCATTCCACCAGAGCCCCCGTTATAAGCCCGCGTTCCCCAAAGGGAACAATCCAGAAAGAAGTCTGGAAAGCCGCCGGCTCGAGTGCGCTTGAGTGTCGGAGCGGATGACCGACGAACGAACGTGTTAAAACGGAGAAGTAAAACATGCCCAAGCTCAAGACCAAGAGCTCCGCTAAAAAGCGGTTCAAGCTTACGGCGACCGGCAAGGTGAAGTTCTACAGCGCCAATCTGCGCCACAACACCTCGCTGCGCCCGACGAAAATGAAGCGTCAGAACCGCGGTTCCCAAGTTATGTGCGAATCCGATGCACGGGTTGTTAAGCGCAATTTCCTGCGCTGATCCCGACCGTATCGCTACTTTCGCCACTCGGATACAAATAGGAGCTCGAATACAATGGCACGCGTCAAACGGGGTGTAACGACCCACGCCCGCCACAGCAAAGTTATCAAGGCCGCCAAGGGTTACTATGGCGCCCGCAGCCGCAACTTCCGCACCGCGGTGCAGGCTGTTGAGAAAGCCGGCCAATACGCTTATCGCGACCGTCGCGCACGCAAGCGGGAATTCCGGAAGCTTTGGATCCAACGGATCAATGCTGCCGTCCGTGATGCCTCCGCGCACACAATGACCTATGCCCGCTTTATGAACGGCATGACGAAAGCTGGCATCGAGCTGGACCGTAAGGTTCTGGCCGATATCGCAGTTCATGAGCCGGAAGCCTTCAAGGCACTGGTCGATCAGGCCCAGGCGGCACTCGCGAGTTAAGATTTAGCGGTGCCTCCGGCGCCGCGATGCTTCGAGACATTCCTTCGGTCCCCCCTCAGGATACTGAGTTTAGGCCGAAGGAACGATCCTCATCTTGAGGGGTGGCGGAACGCGTCTTGAAGGATTGCGTCTGGCGCTTGAAGCAACGTAGCGAGAGATAGACGGGTGGGGCGATCATGACCATCGATACCGAAGCACTCGGTGCGGATCTTCTGCAGCAGGTAAATGATGCAGCGGAACTCTCCGCCCTTGAAGACATCCGCATTGCCGCGCTTGGTAAGAAGGGCGCGATCACGGCGGAGATGAAAAAGCTCGGCGGTCTGGATCCAGAGGCACGCAAAGCAGCGGGCCAAGCGCTGAACCAGATTAAGGACGCGGTCGCCAAAGCGATCGAGGCTCGCAAATCCGATCTGGAAACCGCAGCGCTCGACGCCAAGCTGGCAGGAGAACGGATTGACGTCTCCCTGCCGATCCGGCCGGAGAAATCGGGCCGCTTGCACCCGATCAGCCAGACCTTTGATGAGATCGTTGCGATCTTCGGGGAAATGGGCTTCGCCGTCGCGGAAGGCCCGGATATCGAAGATGACTTCCACAATTTCTCCGCCCTCAACATCCCGGCGAACCATCCGGCGCGCCAGATGCAGGATACCTTCTATCTGAAGGAACCGGATGAGACGGGCGAGAATGCGGTCGTGTTGCGGACCCATACGTCGCCGGTTCAGGTTCGGACCATGGAAGCCGGCAACCTGCCGATCCGGATCATCGCGCCGGGTCGTACCTATCGCTCCGACAGCGATATAACGCACACACCGATGTTCCATCAGGTTGAAGGGTTGGTCATCGACAAGAAAACCCATTTCGGTCATCTGAAAGGCTGTCTGCAGGAATTCTGCTCGGCCTATTTCGAAGTCGATGATGTACCGCTGCAATTCCGCCCCAGCTATTTCCCCTTCACCGAGCCTTCGGCGGAAGTTGATATCGGCTGCACGCGTAAAGGCGGGGAGCTCACCATCGGTCATGGCGATGACTGGCTGGAAATTCTCGGCTGCGGCATGGTGCATCCGAAGGTTCTGAAGATGTCCGGGATCGATCCCGATGAGTATCAGGGCTTCGCCTTCGGCATGGGGATCGAGCGCATTGCGATGCTGAAATACGGCATCCCCGACCTCCGCACCTTCTTCGAAGCGGATGTCCGCTGGCTGAAACACTACGGTTTCGTGCCGCTGGAAGCCGCAAGTCTGGTGCGCGGACTGACGCCTTAGTCTGCCCTCAACCGATGCGGCCGTCCTCAAAACCAGAAGACGGGTTTTCGACAGAACGCCTGCAGGTTGCGCGCTGGGGTCCATTGCTGGGCAACGCGGTCGAGCGGGCATGGTTGATTGAAAACATCTCCTCTCTACTGACACCCTCCGTCTTGCAGCATTTGCCGCCGCCTTTGCAGGTGATCGATGCCTCGGCTGAGGCGCAGGATTGGATTGCCGCGCGTGATGCGGAAAGTGATGTGCTGACGGTTCAAGGCCAAGACGGTGGCCCGCTGATTGGCCTTCTGATCCTGGCGACAGTCGATGAGGTCGGGGGCGTGCAAACCCGGCATATTGGCTACATGCTCGCCGAAGCCTATTGGGGGCGGGGCTATGCGACAGAGCTGATCGGTGGTTTGGTCGATTGGGTCCGCATCAAGGGTCAGCCGGTGCGGCTGATAGGGGGCGTTGATGCCGGCAACACTGCGTCGGCCAAAGTCTTGCTGAAGAATGGGTTTGAGAGGGATGCGGGCCTGTCTGACGGCCTGACCGAGATGTTTTCCCTGGACCTATAAAACCCATCCCCGAAATACAATTGGGCGATGCGCCCGAACCCTCCAATACCTTGATCCACGTCAATTCTGATAAGAGAGAACCCGGCTATGTAGCCGGGAGAGGCTGTGTCTGGTCACCGGGCATGGTCAAGGTGTTCCTTGCTTCATTCGGATGGTTCCCGATGCCGTATCTTGACTTCGATGCGATTGAGGCGGTGCCGGTCGCGCATCAGCCCTTTTCCTACTTCGTCTGTGGGGATGCGGTCAGGAAAGATCGCCTGTCGCAGATCGCCGGCGATTTCCCCGCGATTGGAAAACCGGGGGTGTTTCCCTTGAAAGCGCTCGACTATGGCGCGGCGTTCGACGGACTGGTGTCGGATATCCAGTCATCGAAATTTACAGCGTTGCTGTCGCAGAAGCTGTCGATTGACCTGGAAGGTAGGCCAATCATGATCACCGTGCGCGGCCAATGCCAGAAGAAGGATGGGCGCATTCACACGGACACAGAGGTGAAATTGGCGACCTGCCTGTTCTACCTCAATGATCCCTGGATGGCCGATGGTGGGCGCTTGCGACTACTGCGGGGTCCAAGCGATATCAATGACATGATCGCCGAAGTCCCCCCGAATGGGGGCACCCTGGTCGCATTCAAGCGCTCGGATTGTTCCTATCACGGTCATGCGCCTTTTGTCGGGCAGCGTCGCTATGTGATGGCGAATTGGATGCGCGATGAAGCGGCATTGAAACGCGAGCTGGGCCGTCATGATTTCTCTGCGCGGCTAAAACAGCATTTCACACTGGCATAGTTTCACATTGGCCTAGTTTCACACTGGTCTAGTTTCACATTGGCATAGGAAGAAGATCATGACGATCCTGGACGATAGCCTGAAATCCCGGACCTGCTTTCTCGACGCCTTGTCGAAGGCGGATCGCAAATGTGAGCCCTATGTTCATTGGTTGCTGAAAGATGCCCTGCCGGCCCGGATGGTCACGGCGCTGGCAGATATTGACGTCGATGGTAAGACGCCGGCGAAATATGACGGCACGCGAGAGCTCAATAACGCCAGTCGCTACTACGTCAATCCGGAAGGCCGGGCGCTCCATGAGGTCGCTGAGGAAGTCGCGACGATTTTCGATGCGCAAGAGGTTCGCGACGCCCTGGCGGAAACGACTGGGGCTGATCTGGAAGGCGCGTCTCTGCGGATCGAATTATGCCATGACCGTGATGGCTTTTGGTTGGAGCCGCATAAGGACATTGGCGTGAAGCGATTTACCATGCTGATCTATCTGTCGGATGTGATTGGGCAGGAAAATTGCGGCACAGACATTTATGCTGAGGACGAAAGCGGCGAGCCGTTTTGGGTCGGGCGGGCGCCCTTTGCGCCGGGGCTGGGCCTTATCTTCATTCCGGGGGAGGATACCTGGCATGGCTATCATCCTCGCCCCATCGCCGGGGTTCGAAAGTCGATTATCGTAAACTATGTCGGGCCTGAGTGGCGCGCGAAGCATGAATTGGCGAACCCGAATACCTAGTCGAGGCAAAGCATAGCATTGTCGCCCCCCGTCCGCTCGGTTATACCCTGCGTCTTTCTGATAAGATCGCGCGGATAAAGCTTATGAAATTCACCCTGTCCTGGCTTAAGGATCACCTGGAAACCGATGCCTCGTTGGAGGAGATCACCGGTGCGTTGACCTCTATTGGGTTGGAGTTGGAAGGCGTTGAAGACGCTGCCGCTCAGCTTGAGCCGTTTACGATCTGCTATGTGCGCGAAGCCAAGCAACATCCGAATGCGGATCGGCTGCGCGTCTGCATGGTCGAGACCGGAACCGGTGAGGTCGTGCAGGTGGTTTGCGGTGCGCCGAATGCCCGGACCGGGATGAAGGGGGTCTTCGCGCCTTCCGGCAGTCATATCCCTGGCACAGGCGTGGACTTGAAGCCGGGCGTCCTGCGCGGTGAAGAATCCAATGGCATGCTCTGTTCCGAGCGGGAGATGGGGTTGTCCGATGATCATGATGGGATTATCGATCTGCCCGATGATGCGCCCCTGGGCGAGAGCTTCGCGACATATATGGGTCTCGACGATCCGGTGATTGAAATCGGGGTTACCCCGAACCGGGGCGATGCCCTTGGTGTGCGCGGCATTGCGCGGGACTTGGCGGCAAAGGGCCTCGGTACGCTGAAGCCGCTCAATGCGCCGAAGGTTGAAGGCAGCTATGACTCGCCCATCTCTTGGGCCCGGGCAGATGAAGTCGGTGATGACTGTCCTTTCGTGACCGGTCGTCATTTCCGCAATGTGAAGAATGGCCCGTCCCCGGCCTGGATGCAGCAGCGTCTTATGGCGATAGGGTTGCGGCCGATTTCGGCACTGGTGGACATCACCAACTATGTGACCTTCGATCTGGGGCGTCCGCTGCATGTCTTCGACGCGGCAAAGGTCAAGAGCGACACCTTGGTTATGCGGCCGTGCAAGGGTGGGGAAACGATCCTGGCACTTGATGGCAAGGAATACACGATGGAAGCCGGTATGACCGCCATCATGGATGGGGATACGGTCGACGGTATCGGTGGCGTTATGGGGGGCGAGCTCTCCGGCTGCACGGAAGAGACGACGGAGGTTTTCCTCGAAGTCGCCCTTTTCGATCCGATCCGTGTTGCGGCGACGGGCCGGCGGCTCGGCATCAATTCAGATGCGCGCTTCCGCTTTGAACGGGGTCTCGACCCGGACAGTGTCGAATGGGGCCCGGATGTGGCTGCCCGCATGGTGCTGGAACTGTGTGGAGGCGAGACCTCCCGTCTGACATCTGCCGGGACGAAACCGGATAACCGGATTTCGGTCAGCATGCGCCCGGAACGCCTGAAAAGCTTCGGCGGTTGTGATATCTCCGCTGCTGATGCGGAAACTATTCTCAGCAAGCTCGGCTTTGAGACGACGGTCGAAGATGGCGCGATCCAGGCGACGACGCCAACCTGGCGCAATGATATCGAACATGAACATTGCCTGATCGAAGAAGTCTTGCGGATCCACGGCTTCGATAGAGTCCCAGCCTTGTCGCTGGAACGCGAAACTGCCTTGCCGCAACCCATCCTGAGCCTTGCCCAACGCCGGGTGGCTTTCTCCAAGAAAGTGCTGGCGGGGCGTGGTCTGTTGGAAGCGGTGACGTGGTCTTTCATGCCGCGTGCAGAAGCTGAACATTTCGGCGGCGGCAGTGATGAGATGATGCTGGCCAACCCGATCAGCGCGGATCTGGATGCGATGCGCCCATCGATCCTGCCGAATCTGTTGAGCGCTGCGGCCCGCAATGCCGACCGGGGACAGCCGGATGCTGGTCTGTTTGAAGTTGGGCCGGCCTATCGTGATATGTCGCCGAAGGGTCAGGACATGGTCGCTGCCGGCATTCGTGTCGGGCAGGCTGTCCCGCGCAACTGGGAAGGGGCTGTTCGGCCGGTTGATGCATTTGATGCGAAGGCGGATGTGATGGCGGTGCTGGACGCATGCGGTGCGCCGGTCGATAGGTTCCAGGTTTCGACAGATGCGCCGGGTTGGTATCACCCCGGCCGCTCCGGCTGTTTGCGGCTTGGTCCCAATGTGATCGCGTATTTCGGCGAGATTCATCCGGGCACGGTTCGGCGCTCGGGCCTGAAAGGGCGGGCTGCCGGCTTTGAAATCTTCATGGACAGGATTCCGCAACCGAAGTCTAAAAAGGGCGGCGGCAAGTCGCGAGTGCTGCTGAAAATTTCACCGTATCAGCCTTTGACGCGGGATTTTGCCTTCATGGTCGATGCGGACGTTCAGGCTGATAAACTGTCCCGTGCCGCAATGGGGGCTGATAAACAGCTTGTCGTGGCGGCAGAAGTCTTCGATGTTTACGAAGGCGCAGAATTGGACGGGCGCAAGTCGGTTGCGATTGCGGTTACTCTTCAGCCGAAGGACGCGACTTTGACCGACAAGGAAATCGAAGCAGTTTCTGGTAAGATTGTTGCGAATGTTGAAAAGCAGACCGGTGGTTCCTTGCGGGGCTGATGGTCGGTAAGGGAGAGGCGAAATGTCGGAAGGGGCGGCATATACCCCAGCCATTGAGATTGATGAGGCGGCTGGGCGTTTCTGTATCAGCGGTGAATCGTATCCCGAGAACGTCGAAGAATTTTATGCCGAGTTTAGAGAGTCAGTCGCAAGGGTTCTTGCGGGAGAACCACGCTCAATCGAGGTCAAGGTTGACCTGATTTATTTCAATTCCTCCAGCGCTGAAGTCATCGGAAAACTGTTCGATGACGTCGACAAAGCAGCAGAACGCGGATTCGACGTCGCAGTCATTTGGGTCGTTGATGACCCGGATGATGAGATGCTGGAACGGGGTGAGGAGCTGACGGATAACTTGAAGACGGCGAAGTATATCATCGAGTACCGCGACGAATAAGGTTTGCCGCGTCCACCGCAGATAGTTTCTTTGTCTCTGCCCGTTTCGCCCCGGAAAAACGCGATTCTCAAGTGATCAGCACAACGCCCTTATTTTTGCGCTAAGGCTGCGATAATTTCCTCGGCGACGCGAAGGCCGGATAAATAGGCGCCGTGGCAGGTTGAATTGACCCCGATGGCGGTGGCTTCCCCGGCAAAGAACAAGCGTTCCTCAACCGACTGCTTCATGGTCTCCCGCTGATAGGCCTGTCCGGGCAAGGCACAGGAATAGGATCCCCGTGTCCAGGGTTCCGTCGTCCAGGCTGTGACGATGGAGCGGGTGATATGATTGCGGATGTCATTTCCGAAGACATTGGCGATTTGATTGACCGCATAGTCGTGGCCGGCCTGTTGCCCTTGGCGTTCCAGCCAGATCGCATGGCGTCCCCCGGTAAAGACGATGGCGGTGTTCAACCCCATGACACTGGCTTCAAAGCCAGAGGGCTCGTCATCATCCGTCCAGGTTCTGTGATACCCGGTTCCGTCCGCTCCGAATACATCTGTGTCGAAATGAACACAGATCTTGTTTTCCGTGCCGCAAGGGAGGCCCCGCGCCGCGTCCAATTTCTCTGAAGGCAGGGCGGGCGTGAATTTGATATCCCCGGCGGCAAGAATGCCGGTTGAAACCGTAATGACCGCCAGTTTGGCTTTCAGGTCGCCCTTAGCCGTTTTGATCGTTACGCCAGGGCCCGTGAAATCGATTTCCTCTACCTTGGCATTCAGGGTAACCGGCACATCGGCGCCCCAGGCTTTGACCAGGTTCCCATAGCCATCCGGCACCGGAATATCAAGGTGTCGTCCTTCATAGCCGGCACCGAAATCAAGGTAGTCCTTGGCGGAAGTCTCATCAACATCAAGGGTGTTCAAGGAAGCCAGGCCATTTATGTAGGACGGTGCAAATTCGCTCTCCATGTCGATCAGATCGACAATTGCGCGATCTTCTCCGCGTGCGACCGAGGCGGCGATACTGGCTTCATTGGCATCCCGATAGTCCAAAAACGCTTTCAACGCCGCGCCTTCAAGCCGGCGACCATTGTCCCAGGCATTCAAGTTTTCATCTGAGAACATGTCGGCGCGTTCGTGACAGAGAGGGATGTCCAATGATGCCGCGATATCCTTGAAGGGATTGGCATCGCCCAGATGTAGATAGGAACAGCCGAGGTCAAACCACACGCCCGGCGCTATCTCTTCTGAATAGGCGCGTCCGCCAATCCGGTGTGATCCTTCAACCACCTGAAAGGCGATTCCTTTTTCGCGCAGGGCCTTGGCCGTCGACAAGCCGGCCGAGCCAGCGCCGATGATCGCGACGTCGGTTTCTATGGTCATCTTGATATCACTGTAATCGTTTTTCGAAGACCGTCAGTCTGGCCTTTTGGAATTTGACTGGCAAGCCCCCTCAAATGGACCTCGGATCAGTCTTTTGGCCGAGTTCAATCTGTTGGCCGAGATCAGTCTTTCGGAACACAGGGCTCAATACTGTTTTACCTTGCCCGTCCGGTAGTTGATCCAGGCGACACCTGCGAGGACCAATAGGCCGCCAGCGATCAATCCGGGCGTCAACGCATCATCGAGAAACAGCACGCCACCGATCACGGCGAAGACGGGAGAGAGCAGGGAGAATGGTGCAATCATACCGACCGGGTAATGCTGCAGCAGATAGTAGTAACCGCTATGCGCAATGATGGATCCAAACAGGACAGTATAGGCGAGCGCGCTCCAGCCATGCCATGTTGCCTCTTGCAAGATCGTCATATGGTCGGTTTCGAAGATCATGGAGACGGCGAAGAAAACGGGTGCGCCGACGATTGAAATCCACGCAGTGACGGTCAGTGCCGAGACGCTCTCCCCCAATCGTCGGATCATGACCATGGACAAGGCGAAGAGCGCTCCGGAGGCGGTCATCCAGAACAACGCGGGCAGATCATCCGCCGCCGACGGGTCAAACCCGATCACAATCGCACCGACCATGGCGATCGCAACGCCGGCTATTCGCTTGATGCCGATCTTCTCTCCCAAAATGACGACACCCAGGATAATTGCGAAGGGAACCTCAAGCTTGCTCACCAGGGCGACGGAGGCTGTGTTCTCTGCCAGTGCGAGTGACAGATAGAGCGTTAGATACATCCCGACGCCGATAACCAACCCAATCCAGAGGAGCGGTAAAATGAGACGGCGAGGAACCGCAACATAGCCGATCAACAGCACTGACAGCAGTACGAATCGCAGCGCGCTGAAGAAAATCGGGGGGAACTCTTCCAGGCCCAAGGTGCCGACGATAAACATCGATCCCCAGATCACGTTGATCACGATGACGAAGGCAAGATGGGGGAAGGTCATGGGAGCACCTTTAGCGGTTTCTCCTCCCCCCTTCGCATGGATAGCGGCGATTAGCCAGCCCGTTGGACCGAGAGCAAAATACCGCTGCCTGCGATCAGACCGGCGCCGATCATCACAGGAATGGTTGGGATTTCTCCAAAGAAGGTAACGCCGATAAACCCTGCAAAGATCAGCCATGTGTAGTCGATTGGTCCGACAATGGCGATATCGGCCATCCTGTATCCTCGAATGATGCAATATTGTGCTGATATCGCGAAGGGGCCGAGGAGTACAAAGGGAAGACTTTCGAGGAGATCAATCGATTCCCATGTCAAATAGGCCGGGCCGGACAGCAGTAGAAGCCCGAATATATTGACATGCAACAGCACCGACATTGGTTTTTCCTGTTCGCTCAAGGCCTTAATCAACAGCCCCTCGAACGCGAGGAGGAGCGCGCCACCTCCGGCAATGAACGCTGGAATGAGATACTCTACCGACACAGTTTGAAATGCGCCGCGAGAGAGCAGGATCGTTGCCGCCCCAATCGTCGCGGCAAGGATTGCAACCCAATGGATGCGCGCCACCTTTTCCTTGAAGAACACGATGGCCAACGGGATCACCAGGACCACATACAACATCGCGAAAGCTGTCGCGTCGACAATCGGCATTTTGGCGGACGCAT